>JGI24712J26585_10003587_pt1 | contig 12186 bp, 9 predicted proteins | sample BioPla3DNA2_FD_26585 | JGI IMG/M metagenome (IMG submission 26585)
TTATGCGCTTTCCACCAGCCGTCATCGGCAGGAAGACGGCAAGCCTTGACAACACTGTTCACCAGCGGCCGTGCTTTTTCAAAACAATATCCTTTTTCAAAGTCCTTGTATTGTTTGTCACTATAATAATCCAATCCTTTTGGTTCTATGCCATGGGTGATGACACCCAAGGAAAAGTTTCGCAAAGCCTTGTTTCCTTGCTGGGAACACCGCTGCCAAAATTTTAGCCCCCTGGTGTGGCTTAATTTCCAGTCAAGGCCGGTAACAACAATTATATCAGGAAAAACGCTGCCCAAAACCACTGCATCATCCAAAAAACCCAGGGCCTTACGGGCAAAATAAATATGTGTCAGGGGATACATTTATGCACCTGCTTATTTGCGCTAATAAATAAACCTGTTACTGTTGAAATCAAATTAGGCGGTTTATGTATAATCTACACCTAAACAGCCCATATTATTAAGGCAGCCGAGAACTGTAAATCTCCTGCGCAAAGTAGGGTAGAGCCTTCTTTGAAGGTTAGCATTTACACATTTCCTCGGCTGCTTAGTTATTATGTGGTTCATTTTTAAAACGGTAAGCGTTGCACCGTTTTTTTTAAAGGCTATTGTTCCTTGGGCCTCATTGTGGGGAAAAGGATAACGTCCCTGATCGAGGGGGAGTCAGTAAGAATCATGATTACCCTGTCAATACCAATGCCCAGCCCCCCTGTAGGGGGCATACCATATTCCAAAGCAGTAAGAAAATCTTCATCCATCATATGTGCTTCCACATCGCCGGCAGCTCTTCTTTCCATCTGTTGTTCAAAACGTTCCCGTTGATCAAGGGGGTCGTTTAATTCCGTAAATGAATTTGCAATTTCTTTGCCGGCTACGAAGGTTTCAAAACGATCGGTAAATCTGGGGTTATGCAAACTGCGTTTGGCCAGCGGTGAAACTTCTACGGGGTAATCTTTGATAAAGACGGGACCCCAAAGCCTTTTTTCACAAAATTCTTCAAAAAATGCAAAAAGGATCTCCCCTTTTGTTTCATCCCCTTCGATTTCCAAACCGTGTTCCCGAGCAATTTTTCTGGCAGCAGTGTCATCAGGCACTTTTGCAAAATCCACTTCAGTAATTTCTGCCACCAACTGCAGCAAAGAACGACGTTCCCAAGGGGGGGTCAGGTCCAGTTCCCGGCCCTGGTAATTAATTTTTTGGGTGCCCAGCACCTTTTGGGCCGCTGCCGCAATCATTTCTTCAGTAAGGACCATCATGTCTTCATAGTCGGCGTTAACCTGGTAGATCTCCACAGTTGTAAATTCAGGGTTGTGGTTGGTGGAAATGCCCTCATTTCTAAAAATGCGCCCTATTTCAAAAACCTTTTCCATGCCCCCGACAATCAGCCTTTTAAGGTGCAGTTCTGTCGCAATACGCAGGTAAAGGTTGAGATCGAGTGTATTATGATAAGTAATAAAGGGACGGGCATTAGCACCTCCGGCCACAGTATGCATGACCGGTGTTTCAACCTCTAAAAAACCCTGGCCGGTTAAAAATTCCCGCATGACCTGTATAATTTTACTGCGGCTGACAAAAGTGTGCAAAACTTCGGGACTGACAATCAGATCAACATATCTTTGGCGGTAGCGCAAGTCAATATCCTTTAAACCATGCCATTTTTCCGGCAAAGGCCTGAGCGCCTTGGCTAAAATTTTAAAAGAAACTATATTGATCGTTACCTCCCCGGTACGGGTTTTAAAAACCTCTCCCGTAACACCCAGAATATCCCCAATATCAAGATCCTGGTAGACAAGATAGTTTTCCTTGCCAACCCTATCTTCACGGGTATAGATCTGAATTTTTCCTGCACCATCCTGAAGATGGGCAAAACCAACCTTGCCATGGCCCCTTCTGGTCATAATCCTGCCGGAAACACGTACCGTTTTACCTTCGAGCTCGTCAAATTTTTCTACAATTTCTGTTGAACTGTGCGAAACAACATACTTTTCCCCATAGGGTTCTATACCCTGCTCCCTCAAACTTTCCAATTTTTTGTGCCGAATTAGAACTTGATCACCTTGGTGATTTCCGGAATCAGTCATAGGATATATAAACCCCCGTACAATGATTTATTTTATTTCCAGTATTTTGTATTTGATCAGCCCGGCCGGGGTTTTTACCTCTACTACCGCCCCGGCAGGCTCACCAAAAATAGACCGCCCTACCGGCGATTCATTGGAAATCTTATTATTGAAGGGATCGGACTCGGCTGAACCTACAATTGTAAATTCCATTTCTTCACCCGTTTCAATTTCTTTGATCAAAACCCGGGAACCGAAGCCCACGTTTTCCCTGTTTATTTCATCGCTGCCAATTAACCGGGCGTTGCGGAGCATTTTTTCCAGTGTAATTATCCTTCCTTCTAAAAATGCTTGTTCGTTTTTTGCATCTTCATATTCTGAATTATCGCTGAGATCACCGAAGGAAATTGCTGTTTTTATGCGCCGGGCAACCTCCCGCCTTTTTACCGACTTTAGAAAGGAAAGCTCTTCTTCCAGCTTTTTTAATCCATCCTGGGTAAGGACCACCTCTTTGGGTGACATTGTTCTCTCTCCTTTAAGTTTTTAATGAGGAACGAATCGCGGATCGTAAAGGAAATAATATGTCTTTTATAATAAATATATTCCTACGAAAGCTGGCCTTATTATCTTATTAAGCAAGAATAAGTGCCAAGTCATGCTTGACACTTACCCAAATACATTAGCCCTAAAAACCAAGTAAGTTCCTACCTATTTATTGGCTTATATTATAGGCTTAGATCATAAAAATGTCAACAAAAGCAGGGGTTCACTTTTACCCGGTGTAATTTCCCGGTTTTTATCTTTTAACCGTTAATTGTTTGCCTTGCAAAAATTTTTCAAGCGGGCTTTTTCTTTAATGTTCTGGATTGTCTCTGTGCTGACAGGGCGTTCAAAACTGCGGAGGCCGGCCAGTTTAAAACCATGTTTGGCAGCCAAGGTGCTAATTTCATCAATACGGGAAACATGCAGTTCACGGCCCAGGGAAAAATTTTCAAACCGCTTTTCCAAAGCCAAAATCATCGTTTCCGCCATACAGGCGTAAGCCGTTCCGGGCGGAAAGCCAAAATCAAAGTTTAGTTGCACATCTCCCGGAACTTCAACAATACCCCCTTCAATAACCAAAACATCGTCTCTTTTTTGGGCCACTTTGGCAGAAACGTCCCGGGGCCGGGCCACATCACAGACNACCGCCCCCGGTTTTAGATCTTCCGGATCGATAATGCTGCCGGCAGCACCGGATACGGCAATAATGACATCTGCCTTTTTTACAGCCTCTGTTACATCAGTTGTAACCTTAACTGCCAGGCCGGTGTCAGCTAAAATATCTTCCGCCAACCTTTCCAAACGGGAAACGTTGCGGGCAGTTAATGTTAGGAAATTAGCTTTTCTGGCCAAAATCCGGGCACAGGCGCTGCCGATAGAACCGCTGGCCCCCAGCACAGCAATCCTGGCCCGCTCCATATCCAGACCCATCAGTTTAGCCGCCCGGTAGGTTCCCTCCAGGGCAGTGGCTACAGTATAGCTATTCCCGGTAGTGACAGCAATATTCAGATTTTGGGCCACAGTAATACCGGCATCCCCGACCACAGCGGTCATAGCCCCCAACCCAATAATTTTTGCCCCGGCCTGCGCTGCTTTTTTACCGGCGGCAATGATCTTGCGCAGGGAAACTTCTTGCGGCAGTTGCAGCATCTGTTCAGAGGTAAGTGTGACACCAATAAAGCAGCCTGCAGTGCTGTTATAGGGCGAAGAAATCCCCGAAATATAGGAGGCCACTACCGGCGGGAAAAATGAAGCAGCAGCCCTGGCTAAAAATTGTGGCAGATGGCGCATAAACCCAAACTTTTTTAAGAAATCATCCATGGTCAAAGGATGCACAATAAAAGCAAATTCAATCTGTTTCATCAATTTTTGCTGAAAAAATAACAGCAACCTCCTTTGCAATATTTACCGGGCCCCTTTAGGCGCCAGCGGTACCAGCCGTGGTTTAAAATCAAGTTCCTGCAGTAAGGATTCATATTCTGCCGGTTTTAACTCTGCCTTACTACCGGTATATGCTACCAACAGGGCTTCCATGACATTAGTACCAAAGGAGCGCCCTGCTACTTCAGGGGTGGTGGTAATCAGCATTTTTACACCTTTTTCTTGCAGCATCCCAATGTCGGCGGGGGTTACCGTATTTGTAATAATTGTTTTTGCGTGCAGCTCAGGCGGCATATTACGCCGGATAAAATGAAAATCACCGGCAATAATATCAGCTTCCTGAAAAAAACGGGCATGGCGTGGCCTGCTGTTTTCTTGTTTGTTCCCGGTAGGATAAATCATTGTAAAGGGCAGTAAACGGATAATGGGAACAGCCAGGCGGGCAATCAAGGCCAAGGAATGTAATGATCTTAAGGGAAAGGGTAGGTTAAGAACAAAAATAAGATCACCATAGCGCATTTCACAGCCGGCTTCTTCAAGGGCCTGGGATAAACCAAACCGATCCATCGCGCTGGCAACCAGGACTTTCTTTCTGCCGTCCAAAACGTTCGTTTCTTTTTTTAAGTATTCTACAACACGCCTTTCCAGGGTATTCTTCAACCCCGAACCATCAACTATGGGAGTCTTGCGGGCGGCCCGGGCAACCTTCAGGGCATCGCGGATTGTGTAGCGGCGATCCACCGCCTGGATGTATAAGTCCATGCCCCCCAGCCCAAAGGCATCAACCTTCCCGTCATTTTCGTGTATAAATTGAATCATTTTGTTTAAATCACCATCAGTACCGATCCGTTTGACCAGAAAAGGCCTCCCCATCAGTTCTACTTCAGCAGTATGGTTTCTTGTTGACGAGCCCAAGCTGATACTGACAACCTGTTTCAACCTTCCTCACCCTTTCCTGCCAACCGGTTTTCCCGGCTACATGTGACCTTACCTAAAACCTTTTGGAACATATGCGGGTTTAAATAACAATCCTTTTTAATCGGGGAGGGTCCTAGTTCGATAAAAACAATTTCCTTGTTGAGAAATGCCTCGGCAATTTTTAACCAACGGCGCGAACTGATGAGCACAACAAGATCGAAAGCCTGTAGTTTGGCGATTAGCTCCATAGCCTCATTAAAAAAAGTAAGCGCACTTTTATCCCTGACCAAATTCCACCTTTTTTCCTCATTTGCAATATAAATATAATCTGCACCCTGTGCTGCCGAAATTTTTTTTATTTCTTCTGTATTTTTAATGGGAAAACCAAAAACTGCAATTTTCTTACCTTTACGTATTTCACCGATACTTTCCAGACGGGAAATAAAGGTCCGGTCGAGGCCTAAAATATTAGCAACCTCTTGCTGTGACAAACCTGTAGCACGTAACTGCAAAACCTTGCGAATGCTTTCTTCAATTTTAGGCATACTGATAATTTTTTCGCCAATGCGTAGCAGTCCAGCCGACAAAACAGCCACCCCTTCTTTTTTTTGCGATCAAAAACTGCCAACAACAATTAAACCCGGCATCCATCACTTCAGGCACATACTTTGAAAAAAGTGATATATGTCCTGACAAGCCGTATAAAATTCAGGGCGCAAACCATTGTGCACAGCCTTGTGAACATAGTTATTCTAACAAAAATATTTATAAAAAACAAGCCAAATTTTGCAACTGTGTAGTTATTCTGTGATAATGTCATGTTGAATTTGTACTGATAAAATGTCACCTATGAGAAAGAAGACATTTATTATGACCCCGCGAGAAATTTACCAGGCTGCTGATCATCAACTAAATATTTTTTTGGTTACCTTCAGGAAGGTAATTGCTTTACCGGGCCTTGTAGTAAACAACAAATAATTCCCCCGGTCTGCCCCCTAAGGGCCTTTAGAAAACGCATTAGATCAAGAGTCTCTTCTTAAGGCAAAAAAACCGGCTGCAGCATATATACCGGCAACCGGTTTTTTCCTAACCATTAATCATAATCAATTTGATAAATTATATAATCCTTATAACCCTGTAAAATTTAATAAACCCCCACGANTGAAACCCGCAGGGGTTAAAATTCAAACTGGAACACCCTTTTAAAAACGGGCCTAGCAAATAATATTTCCTGTTAAAAAATTCCCTTTCTTTTAAAGAAGGGAATACCCTTCCAGACTTTTGGAAACCCCAAAAAATTCTTCCCGGGGAATGTTTAAAGCAGCAGCCATTTTTTCCAGCAGTTCAGGTTGGGGCTCTTTCACACCCCGTTCAATATTGCTGAGCTGGCTGGCAGAAAGGTTAACCATTTGAGCCAGCTGCTGTTGTGTTACCCTTTTTAACCTGCGCAAAGCACGAATACGTTTTCCCAACGCCTTATTATCCATCGCCAAAATCACCCCGTTATATATAAACTTAATATAAAATGTTCGACAAAATAAGGTAAATTCCTGCATAAATTGTTTTAAAACACCAAAATAGGTGTAAATTAGAGTAAAAACAAGGNGGTAACAAGGGGATCATGGTAACCAAAGGTTCGCCCGTACCAAAACTTGCAACTTACCGGACACGATCTAAAATAGCCTGCAAGTTGTATTCCCTTTTAAGATATGTTATAATTTAAGGTGCAAATATAGCGGGGCGTAGCGCAGTTTGGTAGCGCGCTTGGTTCGGGACCAAGAGGCCGCGGGTTCAAATCCCGCCGCTCCGACCACGATCATAACGGGGTTCCCCAGGAACCCTTTTATACTTAGGCATTCGTTTAAAAACAGTTTTTTGAGACATTTAATTAAAATACCAGGGAAAGCGAGTTTCCCTGGTATTTTAATTAAGGCATTATTCTGGAGGGATAATTGGAAAGACTTCAACCTTGTTTATTCATTCCCTTTTGTTTTACCGCCCTTTAAAACTTACCTGCTAACCCTTACCCTTAGACGGTGACAACAAGTGCAATAATAATACCCTCCCTTCAAAAATACCGATCTCCGCCCCTTAAAAGGATGCCGACTTTCTATTTCATTTCATTAACCTTTTGGCGGCCGGGTAGCCACAGCCAAGTTCTTAGAATTTCTCCCTTTGGTAAGCCCCTACTATATTTTTTAGTAATAAGTACTCTTTGCAAAAAGCTGCCCCTGATATAATTTATAATTTAGGAAATAAAACAGATAAAAACAGCTGTTTAATTTAGCTGCCTGCCTATAACTTTGGCGTAAAATAAAAAAACCTATAAAGTGGGAATTATATTGAATTAATGTTATAATCAGGTAGGGTTTTGTTGGAAATAGTGGAGAAATGTGGTCTGGGGCAATCTGTTTTGCAGCATTATTTTTTTACCCCCATAATTCGATATATTCCGACATTATTTTTTGGGGAAAGGTGGGGAAAGGTGTGAAACGGAGGTCATACTGCCAATGAAAATTATAAATTTTGCTCATCCTCTAACTGAGGAACAACTTCAAAAGATCCAAACCCTGACTAAAACAAAAATAACTGCTGTGCTGGATATCAATAGCCAAATCAGCACAGAAAAACCTTTTGCACCCCAAATTGAAAAGATACTGGACAGCACAGGTTTAACTTCACAAGAATGGCAAACAAACACGTTGTTAATCAACTTACCTTCGCTAAACTATAGCGCTGCGGCCATATTGGCACAGCTGCATGGCCGCATGGGCTACTTTCCGCCTGTTTTGCGCCTGCGTCCACTTACTGAAGAAATCCCCCTCCGCTATGCCCTTACCGAAATACTAAACCTGCAGGCTATGCGTGAACACGCCAGAACAAGAAGATAAAAAAACAAGCAGGCTTCCGTAATTTTTAAAAACCCTGTTCATTTTCCAGAAGGTCTTTTTGATACCTTACAGAAAATACCTGAATTACATCAACACGTACAAAAAAACTTTTAGGAGTGACAAAATGCAGTTAAACCTTACCCTACAAGCCAACGGTCCAGTTCAACTGCCTATACAATATAACCATTTGGTGCAAGGCTTTATTTATCAAAGCATGGACAACCCTCTTCTGCGCAAATATTTGCATGAACATGGTTTTCTTTTTGAAAAACGCCGGTTCAAACTTTTCACCTTTTCCCGTCTAATGGGGCAAAAAGCACACTTCCATCAGAAAAAAAAAGGGCTGACGCTAACCCCTCCCCTGCACCTGTTGATTTGCTCACCGATCCCTTTTATTTTGCAAGAGTTAGGCACCGGCCTTCTGCGTCAAGGGCGCGTTCGTCTGGGCCGAACACAGCTCGAAGTAAGCCAGATTGAGATTAACAGCCCAAAAGTCAGTCAAGAGCGCATCGCCGTACGCATGTTTTCTCCACTTACGGTATACAGCACCTTACCCTCTATTGAAGGCCGCAACTATACCTACTATTATACGCCCTTTGAACCGCGCTTTGGCGAACTGGTCCACGCCAACCTGATTAAAAAATATAAGCTGATCCATGGCAGCCCTCCACCGGAAAAACACTTTGCCATAGAACCCCTAAACATAACAGAAAAAGATCATAAAGTGACAAGCTATAAAAATTTCATCATCAAAGGCTGGATGGGCGATTACAAACTGCATGGCGATCCCGGCCTGCTGCAGGTTGCCCTCAATGCCGGCCTGGGGGCTAAAAATTCACAAGGGTATGGGTGTTGTGTTTTGAAAAATTCAAAGACAAAAGAATAATAAGGTAGATTTGTATGAATATGCAGTATATATGGTTGGAGGTGTTAACAGCAGCTTTGTTGCAAATAGGTATCAAATATTATAATTGGTATTTTTAAAACAAATTTGCTGGTAGAGTACCACAACCATCCTGCTCCCCATTCAAACTACCCAAAGTATTACCACTTGAAAACCCTTAAACACTTCAATTTGCCTACATTAAGTAGAAGCAAGCAGGTAAAAACAGGGAAAAATAACTCGTAAAAACACCAAGGAGTGCTTATTAAAACATTGCAAAAAGGACAACCCAAGGACAATGTACAAAAACCAAACCTATTCATTATTTTGATAAAGGATCCCTTTACAGTCAGTTATACTGTTACCCAAAATATTTTTGTAAAAATAAAAGGGGTTTTTAAACTAATATAGAAATATAACAATAGGTATCTAATTAATTTAATATTAGTTGCCATTTTTTCGGGGTTGAAATTAGAAGTTATCCTTGCTTTCTTACGAAATCAAAAAGTTTACATTACCCATGCAGTATGTCCATATCTTTTCTGAAACATATTTAAAAAAACTTAAAGCTGAAAAGAGTGTTAAGAATGAGAAAAAGAAGTCGCATAAACGAAACGGAAGGAATTGTTTTTGGTTTGATCTGGTTTAAGAAAAAATTACAAATAAAAACTTCAAAATTAAGCAAACTGCTTAAGATTGACTATTATGACGTCAGGAAAGCTTTAAATAATTTACATAAAAATAGGTGGATTTACAAAAGAAATTGTGGAAGAAACGGTTTGGAATTATCTTTACGTAAGGTAGATATACCAAAATATGTGGAAAAAATCATAGAAAAAAAGCTCTTGCTATACTTTAAGACCATAAAGGGGGGGATATAAATATAGTTATTGTTCACCCCTTAGGGGTGGGGATTGAAATTCTAATTAATTAAATGCCATTCTTTGGAGGGATTAAAAATTTACTTTGCTCATAAGGAAAACAAAGGATCATTTTGGGAAACTGTAGGCGACCATTTACGGGAAACGTCTTCTTTGGCGGCCCAATTTGCTTCTGCTTGGGATCGCAAAGAAGAAGGGGCCGCTACTGGGCTACTACACGACTTGGGAAAATATACAGATTTGTTTGAACAGGTGCTTAAAGGAGAGGTGCAGCGGATAGATCATGCTGCACCCGGCGCCCAGGCACTTTTAAAACTATATGAAAAGGAAGGTTTAGCAGCAGCAATAGCTGTACAAGGTCATCACGAAGGCTTGCAAATTGGCCGTCCTAAAGATATAGGAAGGACTCTTAAAATGACAGAACCGATATCACCGCAAAATAAAACTTATTCCTCCAAGGATGCAGACCCATTATTAAATTATTTCCGCCAGGACAATCTAATTTTACCACCTAAAATAATTAGTGACTACTGGGTAGAGTATAAAAAAAACCGCTCAGTTGCTGCCATGCTTTATACCAGAATGTTATTTTCTGCTTTAGTAGATGCAGATTTTTTAGCCACAGAAGCACATTATAATAGTTCAAAAAAAGGTGGTTACCTGTACCGCCCTGCTGGAAAAAAACTTGAACCCAAAAAATTCCTTTCTGCTTTATTCAAATATATGAGTAAATTAAAAGAGAAGCCTCATGCCAACGATCAACTAAATTCCCTCCGAAATGACTTATTTAATACCTGCTTGGAAGGCGGTAAAGATAATAAAGGAATCTATACTCTTACCGCACCTACCGGAGCTGGAAAAACCTTATCAATGCTTGCTTTTGCTTTAAAACATGCTGCCCAACACCAGCTAAAGCGGATTATTTTTGTGATGCCTTATCTAAGTATCATTGAACAAAATGCATTAATTTACAAAGAAGTTTTAGAAAACTGCGGGGACGACATAATACTAGAAGACCATAGTTTGGCTGAACTGCCCGAGAAACAAAGGCTATTTTCAGAAAACTGGGACGCCCCTATTATCGTAACCACTACCGTCCGGTTTTTTGAAGGATTATTTGCTAACAGATCAAGCCCCTGCCGTCGACTGCACAACATTGCCAATTCTGTTATTCTTTTTGATGAAGCACAATCCATGCCCCCAAAACTTGCCATCTATACATTGGCAGCTTTAGCTTATTTGGTAGAACGTTTTGGCTGTTCTGTAGTTTTTTCAACCGCTACACAGCCTGCCTTTGAAACGTTAAGTAATGAAGTAAAACAGCACGTTACCAGCGGCTGGCAACCAAAGGAACTAGTACCTAAAGAACTGAAGCTATTCGACAAAACCAGAAAAATTCAGGCTAAGTGGAATATAGATCTGCCTCTGGAAACCACAACATGGAGAACTATAGCAAGGGAAATGGCAGCAGAACCCCAGATATTAGCTATTGTTAACACCAAAAAACAAGCTAGAAACCTTTACCGGGAAATCAAAAAAAAGATAGATGAAATCAATGGTTTATTTTTTCTATCTACAGATATGTGTCCGGCCCACCGCTTGACAGTTATAAACAAAATAAAGGGGATCCTTGACAAAAAAGAATTCGCTGCAAAAGTTAATTGTCGTCTTATTTCCACACAATGTGTTGAAGCAGGGGTAAATTTAGATTTTCCAGTAGTTTGGAGGGCTTTAGGACCACTGGAGGCTATTATACAAGCAGCAGGACGCTGTAACCGGGAAGGACTTCTGCCTTTTGGCAAAATTGTAATTTTCCAACCCCCTGATGAAAATTTTCCTGACGGGGCCTATGAAAAAGGGGCTGCTGAGGTAAAGGCAATGTTTATGGAGCAAAAAATAGGAACAAATCTTGAAGATCCGGAAATAATCAAAGAGTATTATCACCGTTTTTTTACAGATAACTTACACCATTATAACAAAAAAAAGCTGGCCAAAGTTTTCCAACAATATGATTTTTTAAAAGTAGCACAAGAATATCGGTGGATTGAAGATAACACCATAAATGTTTTAGTACCCTACTCAAAAAAAATAGATACTTATAATAGACTATGTGAATCAGCCAGGAAAGGAAACTTCAACAGGGCATGGATTAAGGAAGCTCTCCCTTTAAGCGTGGGGTACAGGGTTAGCGTTGGGCATGACGTAAGGGACTATTTGGAACCAGTGCAAAAAGGCCTGAAGAAAAATACAGGCTGGTTTTTATTGGTAAACAGTGCACTTTATACAGATGCTACAGGCCTGATCCAACAAGATGACGTCATTTTCGGTTAGAATGCCACATTGTAAAAAATAACTTAAAAGGAGGAAAATATGAAGACTTTTATAGTTGAAATATGTGGTGATTTTGCCTGTTTCAGCCGGCCGGAAACGAAGGTGGAAAGACTTAGTTATCCGGTTATGACACCTTCTGCAGCCAGGGGTGTACTAGACGCTATCTACGCTAAACCCATAGAATTTTCTTGGCGGGTAAGCAAAATTGAAGTATTAAACCCTGTGCAGTTTATTGCTTTAAGAAGGAATGAAGTAAAGGACAAAATAAGCGAAAGAGCGATCAGATCTGCCTTACAAAAA
>JGI24712J26585_10003589_pt1 | contig 12184 bp, 13 predicted proteins | sample BioPla3DNA2_FD_26585 | JGI IMG/M metagenome (IMG submission 26585)
AGTCTATATCGCGACTAACGTAAGCCTCATCGGCTTTAAGTCTCAGGGGTGGGACGAAGCTTTTTTGCAAAAACCTTTCACCATACGGTTTTTTCTCTTTACTACACATCAAGGCTTCACATTCCCGTCATCGACAAAGTATTCATATAATAGTAATTATTATAGATACTAGCTTTAACAATGTCAAATTTTTGTGTAATCCCGAGCGCAGCCCCCACGTTATATATTATCCAGTTCCGACAGCCATAGCTGTGCTGAGGCATCACTGGGCATTTTCCAGTCTGTTCTTGGAGATAATGATACATTACCAACCTTTGGACCATCGGGCATACATGAGCGCTTGAATTGTTGTGAGAAAAACCGCTTAATAAATACCTTCAACCACTGTTTTAACTGTGAATTGCTGTATTGCCCGTTAAATGCTCTCTCTGCCATAAATAACAGCTTTGCAGGCCCCGCTCCATAGCTTTGCATATAATACAGGAAAAAGTCATGGACCTCATATGGACCTAATATGTCTTCTGTCTTTTGTATAATTTCACCTGTATTCGAAGGCGGTAAAAGCTCCGGACTAATTGGTGTATCCAATATATCAAGAAGTATTCTTTTTATAGGTTCATCAGCCTCATTTTCGGCGTACCAGTTGATAATATGGCGGACAAGGGTTTTAGGAACACCTGAATTCACGGAGTACATTGACATATGATCCCCGTTATAGGTACNCCAGCCAAGAGCTATCTCAGACAAATCACCGGTTCCCACAACCAGCGCGCCTTCTTTATTTGCCACGTCCATCAAAATCTGGGTTCTTTCTCTTGCCTGAACATTCTCATAGGTTACATCGTGGACATCCTTATTGTGTCCAATATCTTTAAAATGCTGCAGACAGGAATCCTTGATATCTATTATTCTTAAATCAGTATTATACTGTTTACTAAGATTAATTGAATTATCAAATGTTCTGTCAGTAGTGCCGAATCCGGGCATTGTAATTGCGATTAAATTACTTAAGGGAAGCCCCAGCTTTATTATAGCTCTTACAGATACAATAAGTGCCAGAGTTGAATCAAGCCCTCCCGAAATACCAATCACAAGCTTTTCTGTATTAGTATGCTTCATTCGTTTCATCAGCCCGAGGGTTTGTATTGACAGAATTTCCTCGCACCGTTCATCCCGCTCTCTCCTGTTTTCAGGGACAAAGGGATTTTTATCAATTCTTCTTTGTATTTCATCTGCCAAAGGCAGGGAAACATAATCAAAACTTATTATGCGATAGCTTCTGCTAATAACGCTTCTTCTTGATGGTTGTAAAATACGACGATTATATATTAATCTGTCTAAATCAACATCTGCAATTTCTAGTTTGTTCTCAAAGAAAAACCGCTCCGATTCTTTCAGCATATTACCATTTTCGGCTATCATGAGGTGCCCGGAGAACACTGAATCGGTGGTAGATTCGCATGAGTTAGAAGAGGCATAAACATAGCCTGCTACGCAGCGGGATGATTGGCTTTTTACAAGGTTCCTGCGAAATTCACCCTTACTTACCAATTCATTGCCGGCAGACAGATTAAATAGCAGCGTAGCTCCGCCTTGTGTCAGAAAGCTGCTGGGAGGCAAGATACTCCAAAGATCTTCGCATATTTCTATACCGAAGGCCAGCTCGTCACGATCTTTTGCGGTAAAAACTAAATCAGCTCCCACAGGCACAATATGACCATCAATCCAGATTTCATCTACATCGAGCTGATCAGCCCCCGTAAACCAGCGATCCTCATAAAATTCATTATAGTTTGGAAGATTTGTCTTTGGAACGATTCCTAATACTTTTCCGTTCTGCAGAACTGCAGCGCAATTGTAAATTCGCCCGTTAATCACCATGGGAAGCCCTACTATAGAAATCATACTGCTGTTGTTTGTTGCTTCGGCAATATTAATCAGAGCTTCTNTTGCTCCTCTTAGCAAAGTGTCCTTTAAAAATAAATCACCGCATGTATAGCCGGTTATACAAAGCTCAGGAAAAGCTAAAAATTCGACTGACTTTTTTTCTGCAGCCTTTATGATTTCGATTATTTTTTCTTTATTGAAGATGCAGTCGGAAACTCTAAGCTCATTAGCCGCTGCTCCAACCCTGACATAACCATAATTCATAACAACACCAACCCAAAAAATGTTAATAGCCTTTCTCCCGTTATAATATCATATTGTGCCGCATAACGGAAACAAAGATTCTTGAATAATCCTGATAATACAATAAAAAAAGCCTCAGATTTTAACCTGAGACTTGTGGAGCGGGTGAAGGGAATCGAACCCTCACGACCAGCTTGGAAGGCTGGGGTTCTACCACTGAACTACACCCGCAAATCATATTTTCTATGCGGCTTTTTGGTCGCATTGTTTATTATACTTAAGTCATTAATGCTTGTCAAGAAAGTTTTATCGACTTTTTTATGAAAGACTTTTTCGGGTTTCTCTAATTAACATAGGCTCTGCATTAAGTTTTTCAGCCATACGCAGGCATTCCTCATATTTTCTTTTGTCGAAACCTCCCGTGAGGAATGATCGAATTAATAAATTTTTCGGTGTATCTAAAGGTGAAACATATTCAACCGCCGATACCGCATATCCAAAAGCCTCCAATATCATACACCGCAAACCGTCTGTCAGAACATCGGCAAGCCGTGCCTTAAAAACGCCATGTTTTAAAATATTTTCAAAAGGCTCATAGGAGTATTGGTTAAGAAGCTCGCTATGACAGCAAGGTACCGCTATAATACCCCTTGCCCTGTTTCTTATACCATAAGCTAACGCATAATCCGTTGCTACATCGCATGCGTGAAGACTGATAACAAGATCTGGCTGAACAGTTTCCCCTTTCTCGTTTTCATAAAGCAGGGTGCGAATGTCCCCATTTATAAAATTCATATTTCGGTAACCTAAGCTCTTAGCTATTTTCTTAGAGGAATCTATCACCCCGTCAGAAATATCTATGCCGGTAAACCTGCAATTAATCTTCATAACCTCTCTTAAATAATAGTTCAGCACAAAGGAAAGATAGGATTTTCCACAGGCGCAATCCACCACTTTAAGTTCACTTCTGTCCTTCATTAAATCCTTCAGCATTGGCTCTATAAGCTCAACAAAGTGATCAATCTGATTGTATTTTCGAATCATGTCATTCTTTATTTTGCCGTTCTCTGCCATTATTCCAATAGCTTTCAGCAGTTTATCGGCTTTTCCCGGTTTAATGAGATAATCACGGCTTGAAAAAGCACCCCCGTCAGCATGACCCTTGATAATATTTTCTCTGTCCTCTTCTAGAGCCTTAGTCTTCATAGTGACATTTTTATTGTCTGCTTCAATAATAAGCATTTCTCCACGGCTTTTATAGAAGATATTAACCTTATCATAAGGACCGGAAAAACCTGAAATAAGCTCCGGAATCTTATCCGGATCTGTTTCAATATTTCTACCCTCAAAGTTAATCTTCAATTTGCCGTTGTCAAAGCGGCAAGTTAACGGGAATGTTATTACTCCCGACTTAAATTCTCCTGTTAATTCTTCAAAATAGTCGATTTCATCTGTCATACGAAAGGCTATTCCCTGGAGCATCATATTCAATTTTTGTTGTGCTTGTTTATCCATAGTAAAACTCCTCAATTAATAAAACCCTGTCAAGGGGACGGTTCTTGTGACACGATTTTTGTTAATTTAACAGTGTCACAAGAACCGTCCCCTTGACATCCCCTTGACACTCTGGATATTTCTTCAGGGGTAAGCTCCCTGAATTCACCGGGCTTTAAGGATTCGTCCAGCCAAATATCACCTATTCTTAGCCGCTTTAATTCTATCACAGATGCCCCGACTGCTCTAAACATTCTTTTAACCTGATGAAACTTTCCTTCATGTATTTCAACCAATGCCTTCACGGGGTTTGTTGAAATATATTGCAGTTTAGCAGGAAGGGCTGTGTAATTATCCCCTATATAAACGCCTTTTTCAAATTTTTCAATAGCATCTTCCCCCGGAAACGAATCTAATAATGCCTCATATAACTTTTTAACACCCTTCTTCGGAGATAATAAATTATGAGCAAAAATCCCGTTATTTGTTATAAGTAAAAGTCCTTCGGTATCCTTATCCAGCCGGCCTACCGGGAAAACCCCTCTTCGTCTTATTTCATCAGGAAACAGATCCAAAACGGTTTTAAGTGATTTATCCTCTGTAGCGGTGATTACTCCTTTGGGCTTGTTCAGCATATAGTACACAAACTCCCGGTAATCGATTTGAACCCCTTTTAGACTTATAATATCTTCTTCAGTTTTAACATGAGTACCGGGGTCCTTGACTACTGCATTGTTAACTGAAACAAATCCTTTCCTTATCAGCTCCCTGACTTCGCTTCGGGAAGCAACACCCTGATCCTTCAAGTATTTATCCAGACGCAGTTTTGGCATCACATCATCCTCCAGCCTTTGGGGTACAAATTCTTAAGCATTTCTCCGTCCTGTTTTACCCAGCCTATAGGAAAATCTTCATAGCACACTGCCGCAAAACCCTTATCTCCTCTGTGAAAAAGTGTTTCGCCTTTTAAGTATCTTATTATGTTATGATCATTTTTATCAAACCTTATAATTCTTTTGAAATCCTCCTTCTTGGAGGCCATAACAAGGGATTGGGAAGGCTCAAACCTGCCTTTTTTGTATTCACCCAGGTATAACCCTGCCTTTTCCCATTTTATTTGAGGAACCTCATTAAGATAGTGCGGAAGCTTAAACAGGCTGCTTCCTTTAAAGTGGAATGTTCCATGCTCAAAGCTGTTCATATTTTCCCGTGCAAACTCTTCAAAAGCCTGTGCTGCTGTTTCTGCCTCTTTTGAGGTATATCTCAATCCCGAATTAATCTCTTCATTATCCTTTTTACTTCCTTTTTTAATTAACCGGCAGACGAAATGTCCCTCACCACCTGCTTTATGAGGCCATAAACGCAGACCTCCGCTAAGTGATAAATCTTTTGATTTCGTCCATTCTCCCCGGGATGGCTCGAATCCTCCTATTGGTTCCAGCTCATCAACTTCCAGATNATAATTCTTTATGAAAAACTCAATATTCTCTTCGTTTTCATGAGGATTGAAAGTACAGGTGGAATATACCATTGTACCTCCGGGTTTTAACATTTCATAGGCTGCTTCCACAATTTCTCTTTGTATAGCCACACACTCGTCACTTTTAAATCTGGAACAGCTTTGTACTGCCTCCCTGTCCTTTCTGAACATGCCTTCACCTGAGCAGGGAACATCAAGAAGAATGCGGTCAAAATATTCGGGATAAATCTTCTGAAGTTTTTCCGGGTTTTCGTTTACAACAAAGGTGTTGGTAAGACCCATCAGTTCGACATTCTTAACCAGTGCTTTGATGCGTTTAGGGCTGATATCATTTGTCACAAGCAGTCCTTTATTCTGCATTTTGCTTCCCAAAGCGGTAGTTTTTCCGCCGGGTGCGGCACAAAGGTCCAACACCTTTTCTCCCGGTTGCGCACACAAAACCTGCGCCGGCATCATGGCACTGGGCTCCTGAATATAATACAATCCCGCATGATAGGCAGGCAGCTTGCCAAAAGATTCTTCTTCGGGATAATAAAAACCCTCTGAAATCCATGGTATAGGCTCAAGCTGTTTTTCTATGAGGGCTAATAATTCACCGGGCAATATTTTTAGAGTATTAACTCTTATTCCAAGATTTCGTTTGCCGTCAAAAGACGCAATAAAATCCTTGTATTCGTCGGCATCCATTAAGACTTTGAAGTTTTCTTCAAAGAATTCTGGTAGTTTCATAAAATCCTCTTTCGCTAAAGGGTTGTATGTCACTCCAAAGACTCTTCACTCAGAGTGACTGGAAAAATGAGCTTACGTTATAAAAATCATTCTCAACAAGCAGACGAGCACGCTGTGCAATTCTGTCGCCGCCCGCAAGAGCCTCCAAAAGAAAGTCTTGATTATTTTCTAAAAACTTTTTCATTGAACTCTCCGGATCCCCAATATAATCCAGAACCAGGGTTAACTGAGATTCATCAATATATCCGCTTTCTTTTGCCTTTTCAAATACCTGTGGGTCAATATCAACCAGAGCATAGGATTTTACACCCAGATGTGCCAGTACTTCTTTTCCCCCTTGAAGTCTGTCCACCACCACAAGGCTCCATTTAACTCCGGCTCCTAATTTATTGACAGCAGGAACCCAGGCTCTTTCGTAACTTGAGGCAGTAGTAATCAAATCGGCTATGTGCAGTACNTTTTTTTCATTGCAGTTTCCGGCTTCTACTGATTTTCCGTTCTTGTAAACAACAGCCGAAAGATCCTTGAAGAGAGTTATATGCGGCTTATCTAAAAGCTCTGCTACCATAAAGGAAAAAAACCAATCCCGTCTTTCTCCCCCGGAGATTAAATCAATCTCCTTTGCATCAAAATTCTCTTTGATATAGTTTACAAGAGCATCTATGGTTCCTTTATATATTTCATCGGTTTGATAGTTTTCCTTTGATATTTTGTGCATCTCATTTGAGCACGAAAGCTTATCCTCTTTCAACCTGTCAATATCGGCTAAAAAAGCATTGGCCTTAGTTTCACTTCCGAATAAAAAATGTGTATTTACATAATATGGCCCTATTCTTCCCGAAGTATACCAAAAGGGCTTGTCCTTCGGACAAACCCGAATTGCATTTGTTTTAAAAAGATAGTCTATAAGTAATTTATTCATATCTTGTATCCTCCAGGAAAGTTCATGCCCTGTCTTAAAATAATTAAACAATCAACCCGCCGATGAGCTCGGTTACTGAATCAATTGAATTTGCAGTCATATAAGCTTCAATGCCGTCAATAGTCTCCACCCATGCCATAGGGTTTTCAAAACCTGCAGTACCTATCATTACTGCCGATGCGCCTGCAAGAAGGAATTCTATGGCATCAGTGCAATTAGAGATGCCCCCCATGCCGATTACAGGAATTTTTACAGCCTTGGACACCTCATAAACCATTCTTAATGCTACAGGCTTTACTGCCGGCCCTGAAAGCCCTCCTGTTATATTACCCAATACAGGTCTTCTTGATTTCACGTCAATTGCCATCCCCNGTATTGTATTTATCAATGATACTGAATCGGCACCAGCATCTTCGGCAGCTTTTGCAATCTCGGTAATATCTGTTACGTTTGGTGTCAGCTTTACAATAAGTGGTTTATTCGCATATTTTCTCACCCTGGAAACCACATCATACACTCCTCCGGCTGAACTTCCGAAGCTTAAGCAACCCTCTTTGACATTGGGGCAGGAAAGATTGAGTTCAATAGCATCAACATCTGCATTTGACAATATCTCTACCATGCTCTCATATTCCTCAATGGTATTTCCCGATGCATTTGCAATTATCGCACTATTAAATCCTCTTAAGAACGGAATTTCCTTTTCAATAAAAGCATGAACCCCTGGATTCTGAAGCCCTACACTGTTTAAAATCCCAGACGGTGTTTCTGCAATACGAGGAGGAGGATTCCCTTTTCTGGGCAGCGGTGTCAGGCCTTTAACAGCTATTCCCCCAAGACGACTCAAATCGAAGTACCTGCTATACTCACGGCCAAAGCCGAAACAACCGGAAGCCGCTATTACAGGATTTTTAAGCTCTAATCCCGCAATATTTACTTTAAGATCTATATTATTACTCATAAATCCAACCCTCGCATAATTTTAATCAAAAATTATCTTATCACCGCTAAAAACCGGGCCTTTTTTGCATACCTGTGTATACTCCCAGTCATCTGTGTTTTTTGTCTTGCATACACAAACAAGACAGGCACCGATTCCACATCCCATACGCTGCTCCATTGAGACCTCACAGGGAATATTATACTCCTTTGCTATCTCAACTCCAACCTTCATCATAGCCAAAGGTCCACAGAAAAACAACATATCGGCAGGCTCCTTGTCCAGTTCCTTTCTCAGGATATCTGTTACCAATCCCTTATCACAATAGCTTCCGTCATCGGTAGATATAAAAAGCTTATTACAGGCTTGCTTAAACTCTTCTTCCAGTATGACACAGGATTTATTCCTAAAGCCCAATATAACTTTTTTATTCTCAGCCGGATGATCCTTAAGAAGCTGTAAAAGCGGGAAAATACCAATTCCGCCGCCTACGGCTATTATTTTTTTGTGCTTCGGGTATAAAGAGAATCCCTGACCTAATGGACCCATAATATCTATTTCATCCCCGGCCTTGTATTTTGAAAGAATTTTCGTGCCTTTCCCCCTGATCTGAATAACAATATCAAAGGTTCCTTTGTCACGATCAACTGAACAGATACTGATAGGCCTTCTGAGAAGAACTCCGCCTTCATCTCCGCATTTAATATTAACTATTTGACCGGATCTTGCTCTTTTTGATATTATTTCTGATTCGACAGTGAGCATAAAGGTATCGCTATTCAAATGTTCTGCCTTTACTATTTTATACTTTGTGTTCATGGGAACCTCCAATGGAATGTGTCCTTAATTAGTGACATTATACCAATCGTTTTCTCTAAGGGCAATAAATATTAGTTTTTGTATATTCACATAAATCGAAAAATATCCAGTACCGATTCAATTGTTTTCTCTTTAAGATCAAAACTCACCTCTTGTTCAAGTATATCCCCCAGAAAATGAGCATCAGATGTGCGTAAGTATTGGTATGAGCTTAAAGAAGGATTCTCATTTAAGAAAGCATCAAACAAACAGTTTTTTGATAATTCAAGATACTTTAAATCATATTCGGAAGGAATAGCACCTAAAGTGTTAAGCATACTGTAGGACTGACGATCTATATGCGCAGGAATAACAACGCCGTCAAGATTTCTTACCGCTTTTATAGCTGTTCCGGTATCCATCCTGCTGGCACCTGAAAGAAGCCGTGTCTCTTTTCCAATCTCGTTATCCTGATAATCCATTATTATTTGTGTTCCAAAAATATCTTCTCTGTTTTCAATGGGGTGCAGGTTGTCGTATACAGACTTCTCAAAAGAAAGAGCTCTTTTAAGCTCAGGAAATAAACAAACAAGATGAATTTCTTCGGCAGTACAAAGCTCCATACCCGGTATTACCAGCAAGCCTTGTCTAATTCCTGCCTCGATGACTGCCTCTAAATTTCTGGCTGAATTATGATCGGTAATTGCAATAATATCAAGGCCTTTTAAAAGAGCCATATTAACGATATTATTCGGGGTCATGTCATCCTCTGCACAGGGAGACAGGCAAGAATGAATATGCAAATCAACCCAGTATTTCATCATAAATCCTTTATTAGCTTAAATATCTCATAACAAAGCACCGCTGCGCTTTTATCACTGGAAAGAAGTATGACATCCTTTTCAATTGCTCTTTCGACTGTCTGTTTTTCTATTTCAATATTTTCCGGAATTAATACACATGCACAATCTGTAAGGGATGCCACCGCCACAACATTGAGATTGGTATGTACAGTTATCCATACATCACCCTCATTTATCTTTGCCATAGCATGGCTTAACAGGTCACAGGAATAAACGCCCGTCACGGCTTTCTCCGTGGTTTTGGGAGTGTTAGAAACAATCTTGAGATCTAGTTTTTGTGATAATTGATTAATTGTCATCGGCTTTTCTCCCTGTACCATCTATTTGATGAAGTTGATTGGCTATACTGTTGACCTTTTCCCTGAGCTTGAAGATGCAATCAGTTTCTTTGGCATCACCTCTGACAATATCTTCAGCTAATGCCCTGCAGCTTGGTGCACCACATGCCCCGCAATCCAGCCCGTAAAAACTATCTGTAATAGCATCAATCATGTTCATTTTCTCCAAAGCCTTCATCATATCATCGTCAAGCTTCAATATTGGTCTGTATTCAACAGTGGACTTCCATTCAAATTCATTAACATTTTTATGCTTCGGCAGCACACTGTGAGCCTGATTCTTCTTTATTTTTTCTATCTCATTATTAAGGTTAACCTTGGCAATAAAGGGATTTTCTACTGCCAGAGGGCCTCCTAAGCAACCTTCGGGACAAGCAAGGACCTCAAGGAAATCAATATTGTCAAGATTACCCTGAACGGCCTGTTCAAGGATGTCATTAACATTTTGTATGCCATGGACGGCTATACTCCTGCCTTTTCTGATAGCCGAGCTCTCGCCGCCCGTCCCCGCCCAGGATACACCAATAGCACTGGATAGAGAAAATGGTTCAGACGTTATTTCTCCCTGTTTTTTCATGATATCAAGAAGGGGAAGGAAGATATCCTTCATCGATAATACACCGTCGACATTGGACTTGCGATTTTCGTACGGTGCTTTTACACTGGTTACTTTTGCGGCGCAGGGTGAAATAAAAAATACTCCGATTTTATCAAGAGGTATACCGTACTTTTCATTAACCTCCTGTCTTGACAAAGTAGCGGCTATTTCCATAGGGGACTCAATTGTAAGTAAATTATCAATCAAATTGGGAAAACGTATCTGAATAAATCTGACAACAGCCGGGCAAGCAGAGGATACAACAGGTTTTTTAATATCCTTGTTTAACATGTACTGTTCCGTAGCATTGGTCACAATCTCGGCTGCTCTTGCTACTTCAAAAACATAATCAAAGCCATATTGTTTCAGGGCTAAAACAATTCTCTCTCTTGAATAACCCGGACCAAACTGTCCGTATAATGTAGGAGCCGGCAGCGCAATTTTATAGCTATATTTCTTAATGTTTTCGAGAGGGTCGGTAACGGCTTTTTTTGCATGGTAAGGACAAATCCTGATGCATACACCGCAATCAATACATCTCTCCTTTATTATTACAGCTTTTCCGTTTCGTACACGAATAGCCTCAGTAGGACAATATTTAATACAATTAGTACAGCCCTTACACTTTGATTTATCCAGGGTGACAGAGTGAAAATAATATTGTTCCATTAATTAGCCCCTTTGTCTATAAAATATCATCTTGCTATTCCTGCTTAAAAAATACGGTTATTAATACCGTAGTACCCTCATTGACAGCAGTATTAATCTCCAGGATGTCTGAATGTTTTTTTATATTGGAAAGTCCCATTCCGGCTCCAAACCCCATTTCTCTTATACTGTCGGGAGCAGTGGAATAGCCTTCCTGCATTGCTAAATCCAGGTCCTCTATACCGGGACCCTGATCTGAAATTCTTATAACTATCTTATTTTCATCAATTTCTACATGTGCCTGGCCGCCTTTGCCGTGAATCATAGCGTTAATCTCAGCCTCGTACATGGCGATAGAAGTACGTTTTACTATATCCGGCGCCACACCTATCTGGGACAGTATCTTTCTAACATTACTGGAAGCCTCCCCTGCTATGGTGAAATCATTGGCGGGTATGATATAGTCTCTGACAACAACATTGTTCATAAACTAATCTCCACGTCCGTGAATTCCGCTCTTATACAGCTTTCCGCTTGCTACAAACATAGGATAATCTGTTGCAAGAAGCACGATTCCCTTTTCCTCAGCCATTTCTATCATATTATCCAGGGGTTTTTTGCCTCTCACAAATACAACTGCCTTTATATCCATCATTTCAGCAGTTCTTATTACCTGAGGATTTACCAGACCGGTTAATAATAGTGCATTAGACTTGGAAAATGCCATGACATCACTCATAAGATCAGCACTGCATGCAGAAAATATGTCTATTGAATCATCATAGTTTTTTGTACATATCTCTGCTTTGATAAGCTCTGCAATTTCAGATATTTTCATATTTCTCCTCTCAAATCACGCGTTAAAATGATTCTTGTGACATTGCTATAATTATTCATGTTCTATCGGGCAGCAAAATAAGCGTTCAAATCCTCTACAAGCTTATTTGTATCGATACCATGGACGGNGCACGCATCCTCAATACTCTCTCCTGAAGCAGAAGGACAACCGAGGCAATGCATGCCGTGCTTAATAAAAATAGGAGCTGTACCCCTATCCATCATCAGAACATCCATTATAATGTTTTCCTTAGTAATCCTTACCATGTTTCGCAACCTCCCCCACCTCGTTTTTTGCTAAAAAACATTTTATTTACAATTACAATTATAGCAAAAAGCAAAAAATGCGCAACATTTTGCTATAGTATTGACTTGATCTGCAGGGTTGTGTTAAGTTTAACAAGATA
>JGI24712J26585_10003592_pt1 | contig 12183 bp, 13 predicted proteins | sample BioPla3DNA2_FD_26585 | JGI IMG/M metagenome (IMG submission 26585)
ATTATATTTTAACACTTAAAAGGGATGATTTCTTTTAATTTTTTTGAACAAAAAATCCTTTAATTTCAATGCCTTTCGGCATTACTTGCCGAATCCAAGATCATATAAATTTTTGCCGGGGAAAAGCTGAATAATTCTTGCGTAAATCACGATGACAGGTATTGACATAAGAAGTCCAAAGATGCCAGCAAGCCATGCATCATTCTTAGCATTCGTACCAATTCCCATTATAAGAGTACTTCCCATTATAAAGTTAACTAATAGACATATGGCTTCTTTTTGAGTAATTTCTTCTTTGACCATAATCACGTCATTCTCCAAACATTGATAAGATAATCTCCTTTATAGGTATTGCAGGACTTGGAATTCTTACATGAAAAGAGATCAGTAGTGCCATAATAAATGAAATACTTCCTAAGGATAAATTGACCCAAAAATCCTTCCAGTACTTCTTTTTATATAAAGTAATAAGTTCTAATGAAAGCAGAAGAACATAACTAATGATTACTAAAATAAACATTCTAATCTCCTATTTCTAAAGGTTTTGTTGTCATAGCGCTATTTTTAATCTCCGCTTTTACTGTGATATTCACCTTTAAATTTTGAAATATATTTTCCCAGTTTCCACCTATTTCTTTCCATAGAGTAGGGTAGCGTATACGGGTTTTTGCACCAAAACCAAATATATCAGTGCCATATTCTGATTGAACTCTACTTATTAATTTTTCACAATTTTCTTTAATGCTACTGGAAGTAACCTTCTCCAATATTTCTTCATTGGCTAAATAATTTTTTGTGTTTTTTATTGCTGCAATAGATCCAAGGGTATTAATATTAACGTTCATTTCGATTTCATTTCCCTTAGTGACAGGTTGAATTTTTGTTTTGCTATCGAAAATTTCTAATGTGATTGTTGGTGGTTCATTTTTACCTTCAGGATTTAAATCAAGAATTCCTCCTTTAATTTTATCCCGCAGGAAAAGTAAGTAATGCGTTTCATTTTCATCAAGAAATCCAACTAATTTATCATTTTTAAAAATGGCAGTACCTGCGACTTTAGGACATAAATTATCATCTGAGATTGTCAATTCTATAGTAGGTGCAATCGCCATTATTCCATCATTTATAATATCATCGGTTAATTTCCAGATTTGAACATCAGGAGCTTTTGCTAAATTTTTTTGATTCACTAAAATATCTAGTAAATTAAAAGAAGTTACTTGACCTTCTTTTTCTTTTTTCTCTAGTATTTCTTTTGCAGAGTTTTCTTTAGAAATTAAAATATATACGTCAGACCTAGTTTCGGCATCTCGATGAAACCAATCTAAGATACCTATAACACCTTTTTGGGCAATTTCTTTGCTCAGAATTAAAACTTTATTATGGCTCCAATATAATTTTTGCCCTGAAATAGATATGGCATTTCTTACTGCATCGAATATGGAGTCACCTTCTGAAGAAATTAATCTTGATGTTGTGGGGGTCTCTTCTCCAATACTAGGTTCTAGAATTTCTAAAGTAATCATGTATTCTTTATAAATTCCTTTATCAATCGCAGCTCCTACTACGATATTCATATCTTCTAGTTCTCGATAATTCCAACAACCAACTAAAATAAAAGAGAATGGCAACAGGATGCAAGTAAGAAAAAAGATTTTTATTAATTTCATTATAATTACTTCCTTTTAGCTTTCTTCGATGGTTGTCTTAATAAATTCTTCTTTCCTATGAGTTTAGGTCTTAAAGACATCATCCACCACGGGGCTCTGATCCATGCATCTTTACCGTCTTGGTCTTTTATTCTTGTAGTATTTAACATATAAGGTACGCCAAAAGACCGAAGGCTCATCATGTGAAGGACTATAGCAAGATATCCTAAAATAAAACCATAGATACCTAGGAAAGCAGAAGCAAATAATAATAAAGTTCGTAAGATGATAATCGCTCCAAGTAAATTTGGATTTAATAATTTAGTCATACCAGTAAAAGCTGTAATGATAATAACTGGTGCACTGACAAGATTGGCATCTGCTGCAGCTTCACCTAAAACTAAGGCACCGACAATGTTGATGGCTTGACCGATGGGGGTAGGAATTCTCGTTCCGACTTCTCTTACGATATCAAAAATGGTGAGCATGGCAAATATAGATACAACTGTAGGAAAAGGAACATTTTGTCGAGCAGCAGAAATACTAATTAATAAAGATGTTGGCAACATTTCTTGATGATATGCAGCAATAGCCAGATACAGTCCTGGAATACTAATAGATAATAATCCTGAAGCAGCTCTGATGATTCGATTGAAAGATGCAAACAGAAAGTTGTTATAGTAGTCTTCATTGGCTTGAAAATATTCAATCATGATATAGGGAACTGTCAAGACAAAAGGACTGCCGTCTACAAATACGGCAATTCTTCCTTCCAGCAGTTTTCCGGCAACAATATCCGGCCTTTCATTGGCACCTACTGTTTCAAACGGAGAGTAAGGTGCGTCCTTAATAAATTCCTGTATATATCCAGAATCAAGAATTCCGTCTATTTCTATTTGATCTAACCGTTTTTCTAATTCACTTAATATATTTTCATCAGCAACCCCTTCAATATATGCAATACAAATTTTCGTATGGGTTTGTACTCCTAACTCTTTACATTTAAATTTAAGATTAGGATTTTTGATTCTGCGACGGACTAAAGAGATATTGGTTAGAATAGATTCCACGAATCCTTCTCTGGGACCTCGAACTACCTGAGCCGATTCTGGCTCATCAATTGCCCGGGATGGCCAGGATTTTGAATTGATGAGTAAGGCATTGTCATATCCATCTACAAGAAGAACGGTATCCCCATAAATCATGGAATCTAAAATTGTCTGAAAATCATTGGAAGATGTAATATCACTGGACATAATTACTTTGTTTTGCAGTTCATCTACTAAATTAAGTAAAGAGATATCTTCCATCAAGTTTTCTGATAAAATAGGTTCGATCACATGTTCATTTAATACTTCAGTATCTACCATTCCTTTAAAATAGAATATACAGAATTTGACAGAGGGCAAATACTTGTTTTGAAATTCTCGAGCAATAAAGGTAAAATCGTCACTAAATATTTGTTTGAATGTGGTAATATTATCTTCCAGGGAAGTCGTTAGGGAGATATTTGAAAGCAGATTATTATTCATACAATCACCATTAATAGTATTAACATTTTTAAGAAAATTAATCATTATTTTACAGACGGGGACACTTAATTTATGATTACATTACTTATTTATGTCGAAATTAATTATTAATTTATAAAAAAGATTGACAACTAAATGATAGAGTGATACAATTCAAAACATAGAGTAAAACACAACAAAAAAGTGAAGAGGAGTGAAATTTTTATGGAAGTAAAAAAGCCCGAGGATATTATTATTGATTTAGACAGCAAAAAGCCTGATTTAAAAAAGCTTACAAGTTGGAGCAAAAAATTTTTTAGTATGATGGTCACCATAGCATTACTGGTGGTCTTTATTCCCGGAAGCTTTTATAAAGTGGATTCAGGGTGGTCGGCAGTTGTATTACGCTTTGGAGAAGTACAAAAAGTTGAAGAAAGCGAAGGCATACATTTTAAGTTACCTATTATTGATGAGGTAAAGAAAGTCCACATGGAACAGCGTTATAAGCTGGAATACGGTTATCGAACAGTAAACGATGGCTCCAGCAAAACAGAAGCGGGATATCAAGACGTATCTGAGGAAGCCACTGTAATTGTAGAAGCAAAGGAAAACAATAGCTCACTTGTTCTGATTAATTTAATCGTAAGTTATAAGGTGGCTGATCCGGTAAATTATTTATTTAAAGTGGATGATTTGGAAGGAACTATTCGACTGGCTTTAGAAGATGTTATAAGAAACACCCTTCAAAGTCATACATTGGATGAAGCATTAACGAATAAAGTACTCATTGACAGCGAAATTATGCCTGAACTGCAAAAGAAAATGAAAAACTTTGAGGCAGGAATTGAAATTGTTGAGGTACAAACTCAGAACACAGAATTATTACCGGCAGTTGAAGAAGCATATCAGCAAGTTGAAAAAGCCAATCAATATAAAAACGGGAAGCTTGAGGAAGCACAAAAATATAGAAATACTGTCATTCCTAAAGCCAATGCTGAAGCTGCTCAACTCATTGAAGACGCTAAAGGATATAAAGCTGAAGTGATTTCTAATGCCAAAGCCAATGTTGCACAATTTGAGTCTCTATATAAAGAATATCAGCAAAATCCTAATATAGTAAAAGAAAGATACTATATTGAAGCTATGGAGGAGTTTATAAAGAACAACAAATTGATTATCGATGCAACGGATAAAGGCGATATTTATAAGTTTTATAATATGGATGATGAAAAAAATCCAGTCAAAGCTCAGACTGTAGAGCAAGGAGGAAATTAATATGAAAAAATGGATATTTGCTATAGTCATTTGTTTTATAGCATTCACAGGGTTAAATATGACCGCATATACAGTTGCGGAAGATGAAGTAGCAGTTGTAAAAACCATGGGAAAGATTGTTAAAGTCATCATAGATAATCCAAATGATGTTGAACAGGTGGAAAAGGCCCTTAAAGATAAAGGATATAACGTTGAGGTTACGTCACAAAAAGGGCTTCATTTTAAATTACCTTTCGTTCAAACAATCAATAAATATTCTTCTAAGTATTTAACATATACATCTGTTAAGGAAACAATTAATACGTACGACAGCAGAAAAATTGATGTTCAAATGTATGCACAATATCGTATTATTAATCCAGCCTTATTTAATATGACATTGGGAAGCAATTCAAAGTTGAATACTTTAATGGATGACAGAGTTTACCCTGTTGTTGTCCAAACTGCTAATATGCTTACATTTAATGATTTCTTTGACAGAACGAAAATAACAGAGGCTATTGACTCTAAGAAACATAGCTTAAACAGTGAGCTTGTATCGGCTTACGGGATTTATGTAACAGATATCGGAATTCATCGTAAAAACTTTCCTTTAAACAATATCTCCAGTATTGAAGAGAAAATGTCCATGGAAATACAAAAGGAAAGTGAAAAACTTATGGCTGAAGGGGATTCTGAGTTTCAAATGGCGAAGTCTGAAACCGATCGTATTAAGAAAGAAATCGTTGCAAAAGCTGTGGAAGAGTCATCAAAAATTAAGGCAGAAGCGGATGCTGAAGCTTTGAGGATCTACCAGGAATCCCTTAAGAAGGATTTAGAGTTTTATAGATTTATACAAAGAATGAATACTTATAAAAACTTAAAAGACACTACCATATTCATGGATAAGGACAATGATATATTAGATTATTTGAATGGATATTAAAGCCTGTGGTGACATCAAGGATCATTGCCTTAGGCCAAAAAAAGTAATATAATATCTGCTGGAAGGTGTATAATAGATAACTTTTTACAGTTAACATGGTTGTGTTAAATGAGGGGTGATTATTAGCATGAATATACTTGTTACCTTAAATTCTGCTTATATCAAACCATTAAAGGTAATGCTTAAATCACTTTTTCTAAGCAACGAAAAAGAAGAATTTATCATTTATATTATGCAGTCCAGTCTTACAGATGCAGAAATAAATGATTTAAAAGAGTTTATTTCCATGCATAACTGTCAAATGGAAGTTATAGTTATTGGAGAAAATTATTTCGAGAATGCACCTGTTTTACTTCATTATACTAAGGAAATGTATTATCGGCTGTTGGCATTTAAGTTTTTACCTCAGGATTTGGATCGTATTTTATATTTAGATCCGGATATTTTGGTAATTAATTCAATAAGAGAGCTGTACGAGATGGACATCAGTGGATATTTATATGCCGCTGCCTATCATGACAAGATTTCCATTAAAGAAATCAATAAGTTAAGATTAAATCCCTATGATATTGAAGCCTATTATAATTCAGGAGTACTGCTAATGAATTTGGAGTACCAAAGGCAGTATATTGATGAAAATACTATTTATCAATTTGTTGAGAAAAATCGCTCAAAATTGATTATGCCGGATCAGGACATTTTGAATGCTTTGTATTCAAAGAAAATAAAAAGCTTAGATGAGAAATTATACAATTATGATGCGAGATTTTACAGGTATTACAAAATTATGAGCGGTGGCTTATGTGATATGGATTATATCATAAGGAATACGGTTATTCTTCATTTTTGTGGAAAGAAAAAGCCCTGGGTTAAGAATTATAGTGGNAANTTCCACTCTTTGTATAAACATTATGAAAAATTAGCATTATCTTAAAGNTCTGTTTTAAAACATTGTATCATAAGAAAAGAGTTTCGCTTGCGAAACTCTTTCTTAAATGTTATTTAGAAACATACGAAACTTGTGATATTATCTAGATCTGTTCCAAAATAAGTCCATCGGAATCTATCCCATCTCCAGCCTGCTACGGATCTTCTTCCTACAAAGGTGAGCCATGCCCAGAAGCTTCTTCCGTCTCTTAGCCATAGGTATACATATTGATAAGTGCATGGACGGATTGCACCAGGATCTATATTATACAAACTAGGAGATGCCTGTGGTTCAAAAGATGGAGGAGCTCCAGTCGGTGGTCCAGATGGAGAACCGGATGACGTAAAATCCGAAGGTTGTTCAAAAGGTGGCATTTGAGGGAAACCGGGCTGTTGAAAAAATGGAGGTCTGCCAGGACTCGGAGGACCTTGATCAAAAGGTGGTCTGGGCCTTTGTGGACGGGGACGTTGTCTATAGGTATCTTCATAATAATTCATAAAATCACTCCTTATACATTTTACTGTATTATATTCGCTATAATGTAAAAATGCGACAAAATCCGGAGATATTCCTTATATAGAGTTGAAAATCATTTTGTCTTGCTATAAAATGGAATTGAACGAAGTATGAAGAGTTATGAAAGTATAGGGGTATAAGTAAAAGAGTAGTAGAATGATGAATAATCATTACTAAAATGGAAAATACTACTTGTATGAGAAGAAGATTTGTTGTATATGGATTTATTGGATGGTGTATGGAAATTATCTGGACAGGACTTCAATCCCTGATGAAAAGAGATGTCAAGCTGATCGGAAGAACATCCATCTGGATGTTCCCTATTTATGGTTTGACAGTTTTTTTTGAACCTCTTTGCGCAAAGCTAAAGCAGCGACATATTGCATTTAGAGGAGGTGTATATACGATTTGTATTTTCATCATTGAATTTGCTGCTGGTTCGCTGCTGAAAAAATTATTAGGGGTATGTCCGTGGGATTATGGTAAAAGGCGTTTTTCTGTAAAAGGCTTAATTAGATTAGATTATGCGCCAGCATGGTTTACAGCAGGATTAATATTTGAAAGCTTGTACCATTTTCTTGTTAAATCCAGTATGGGTGAATCAAAAAGCTCATTCAGCTAAAATGGATGAGTTTTTTATATTGTTTAAGTTAGAGTCGAATAGAAGAATGGAGTGAAGAAATATGAAAGAGATCGTATTAGCTGGAGGATGTTTTTGGGGTGTTGAGGAATATTTTTCTAGAATTCCAGGCGTGATTGAAACTAAGGTAGGGTATGCCAATGGAACAGTCGAAAATCCTACTTATGAACAGGTTAAAACCTCAACGACCGGTCATGTGGAAGCCGTATATCTTAAATATAATGAGGATAAAATTAGCCTTGAAGAGCTTTTAGATAAATATTGGCAAATTATTGATCCTACGATTCTCAATCGACAAGGACCTGATATAGGTTCACAATATCGAACAGGGATATATTATATCGATAAAGATGATGAGGAAATTATATTAAAATCAAAAAACGAAGAGCAGAAAAAATATGATAAGCCCATTGTAACGGAGATAAAACCTTTAAAGACCTTTTATCCCGCAGAGGAATATCATCAAAAATACTTAAAAAAGAATCCGAATGGATACTGTCATATTAAATTATAAAATTGAAAGTTTTTGTTGGACATCTTGCAATTTTCGCAAATCAATGTTAGAATTTAATTCCAATGAAAGACTTGCATTACGATAGGAGGTATAATAATGAGCGATAAGATAAGAATCGGTATTGTTGGTTACGGTAATTTAGGAAGAGGAGTAGAAGCAGCATTAAAGCAAAATTCAGATATGGAATTAAAGGCTGTATTTACAAGAAGAGATCCTAAGGACATAGTTCTTAAGGACAGTAATGTTCAAGCAGTACATATGGAAGATATTGAAAACTATAAGGATGAAATAGATGTTATGATTTTATGCGGCGGTTCTGCAACGGATTTACCAGAGCAGAGTCCTGCTTTAGCCAGATTGTTTAATATAGTAGATAGCTTTGATACCCATGCCAAAATTCCGGAACATTTTGCAGCAGTAGATCAAGCATCAAAAGAAGGAAATAAGGTTGGTGCAATTTCTGTTGGATGGGATCCAGGTTTATTCTCAATGAATCGTATTTTGGCTGAGGCTGTTTTACCTGAAGGAAGTAACTATACCTTTTGGGGAAGAGGTGTAAGCCAAGGACATTCTGATGCGATTAGGCGTATTAAAGGTGTAAAAAATGCTGTTCAATATACTATACCGATAGAAGATGCCATTGAAAAAGTACGCTCAGGTTCAAATCCAGATTTGACTGTAAGAGAAAAGCACTTAAGAGAATGTTATGTCGTAGCTGAAGAAAATGCAGATCAGGAAGCTATTGCAAATGAAATCAAGACAATGCCCAACTATTTTGCGGATTATGACACAATCGTTCATTTTGTTTCTGAGGAAGAACTAAAATTAAATCATTCTGCTATGCCTCATGGAGGTTTTGTAATAAGAAGCGGAAAAACAGGAGATGGGAATACCAATCATATCATAGAGTTTTCATTGAAATTAGATAGTAACCCTGAATTTACTGGCAGTGTTTTAGTAGCTTATGCCCGTGCAGTATATAGATTAAATCAAGAAGGACAAAGTGGTGCAAAGACAGTTTTTGATATTCCTCTGGCTTATCTTTCACCAAAATCAGGAGACGAATTAAGAAAAGAATTACTCTAAACAAAAAAGCTCGCATAATATTATGCGGGCTTTTTTACGGAAAAGTATTTAGATATTTATACTTTAAAATATTTCTGTACCTTTAAGATTATACAGCATTATGAACGAAGGATACTATGCTGTCAATAGGAATGTCTGTTACAGAACCTACTGTATATACAGGATATCCATTCCATCCACCTGCTGTAATAGCTCCGAGTTCGCTGGCCGGAAGAATAGGACCTGGTCCATAACTGTCTCCATATCCGGATGCGCTTCCACAACCATATCCTGTACCGCCGAAACCATAATCCCATGGGCCTACATTAAATCCTGTGCAAGCATTTCCTAAAGAACATCCTGGAGGGGGTCCAATCCTGGTAATAAGACGAACAAAACAGTTGTTAACGGATAAAATTACCCCGGTAAAGCCTGCACCGGACTGCCCGCCACTGCTAGTAAAGATAGTTACTGTTTCGCCGATATAATTAGCAAGCAATGCTGCAAAATTTCCTCCTGAAAATCCTCCAAAACCATCTGGCATGATTATTTCCTCCTTTTAGGTTGAAATTTTAAAGATATCTACTCTATATAATATTCAATTGGCAATAAAGTGTGTTGGCCACAGCCAGTACATTTTAAATATTAAAGAGATGTACAAGACAAATTTTTATTGCATAATAAAATTGGCAGCCCTTTGGGCTGCCAAAATTTAATATTCAAATGATATCTTATCCTGATTCATTTTTATATACACATGACTGGAATCTTTAAGTTTTCCACAGAGGAATAGTTCTGCAAGTTCATCTTCTATAAGTTTTTGAATCGTTCTTCTTAAAGGACGGGCACCGTATTTGGGATCATATCCTTTTTCCAGAATAAAGTCTTTAACTTCATCGTCGACTTGTAAGATTATATTTTTTTCTCTTGCCTCGTTAATCACTTCTTTTAGCATTAAGTCTACGATTTGCTTGAGTTCTTCTTTGTTTAATTCTGTAAATACAATGATTTCATCGATTCGATTCAAAAATTCAGGACGGAATGTTTCTTTTAATGCATCGTGAACCTTATTTTCTAATGCAGTATAATTATGTTTTTCAAAACCTATGCCATGGGCTTTTAAACTGGTTCCTGCATTGGAGGTCATAATGATTATTGTATTTTCAAAATGAACAGTACGTCCCTGACTATCAGTCAATCGTCCATCTTCCAGTATTTGCAGGAGCATATTAAACACATCTGGATGGGCTTTTTCAATTTCGTCCAATAATATGACTGAATAGGGTTGTCTCCTTATTTTTTCAGTAAGTTGGCCTCCTTCATCATATCCAATATATCCCGGGGGAGAACCGATTAATTTGGACACAGTATGCTTTTCCATATATTCGGACATATCAATGCGAATTAATGCTTCTTCACTTCCAAACAGTTCTGCCGCAAGGGTTTTTACCAATTCAGTTTTTCCAACCCCTGTTGGTCCAACGAATATGAAAGAAGACGGTTTATTTCTTTTTTTGAATCCAGAGCGATTTCTTCTGATTGTTTTTGACAGACTGACTACAGCTTTGTGTTGACCGATGACGCGTTTATGAAGATTATCTTCCAATGTTAAAAGTTTTTCAGCTTCTATTTGGGTGATTCTTTGGACAGGAATTTTTGTCCAAGCTTCTATAATCGAGGCAATATCATCTACAGTAATTGAAACGTTGTTATTCTGTTTTTCTAGCTGAGCAATTCTTTCTTGTAATCTGCATTCTTCCATTTTATACTCGGCTGCTTTTTCATAGTCATCCTTAAAAGCCGCTTCTTCTTTTTTGGCTTGAATAGCACTTAATTCCTTTTTTAAAGCCTCTAATTCCACCAGACCTTGATTTTTGAGATTTGCCCTTGAACCAGCCTCATCTATGATGTCAATGGCTTTATCAGGTAAGAATCTATCTGAAATATATCTTTTGGACAGTTTAACGGCTTCTTCGATGACTTCATCCGATATAGATACCTTATGATAGTTTTCATAGTAATCTTTTATCCCTTTAATGATTTCAATGGTTTCTTCAACTGAAGGTTCGTCAACCATAACGGGCTGAAAACGTCTTTCTAAAGCAGCATCTTTTTCAATATGTTTTCGATACTCATCTAAGGTTGTTGCACCAATAACTTGAATTTCTCCTCTTGCAAGAGCAGGTTTTAAAATATTGGCTGCATTCATTGCCCCACCTTCTGCGGTGCCGGCACCGATAATATTATGGAGTTCATCAATTACTAAAATGATATTTCCGCATTCTTTTGCTTCTTTAATAATTGCCTGCATTCTTCCTTCAAATTGTCCTCTAAATTGCGTTCCTGCAACGATAGAGGTTAAATCAAGAAGATAGATTTCAGTATTATATAGTTTAAGAGGCACTTGTTTTTCTACAATTCTTACAGCTAAACCTTCGGCAATGGCTGTTTTGCCTACACCGGGCTCTCCAATGAGGACAGGATTATTTTTATTACGACGATTAAGAATTTGAATGACTCGATCTATTTCTCGATGTCTTCCGATAATTCTATCGACTTCATTATTTTCAGCCTTAGCAGTTAAATTAATTCCATAGGTATCTAAATATTTTTTCTTCTTTCTCTTTTTTTTCTTAGGATTTTCTTCGTTATGGGAGGATGGATTAGAGGTATCCGTACTTGAGTCTGAAGGTTGGTATTTTTTATCTTGTGAGCCTTTTAATCCTGAAAAGGCATTATTAAGAAAGCTTATAAAGGGGTTCTGCTCATGATCAAGTTCTCCAGTATCTATATGATCCATGTTCAGATCCTCGAATATACTTCCCATCTGTTCATTTAGATTTTCAAGATCTTCTTGAGACAGACCTGTTTGTTGTAAAATTTGATTTAGAGGCCCGATGCCTTGTTTTTTTGCACAGGGCATACATAAACCTATCATTTCTTGTCTGCCATTTATAAGTTTAGGCATATAGATTACCGCAACATTTTTTTTGCATATAGAACATTTTGACATTCATACCACTCCATATTCCATTGTCTAAAATAAATTGAGCTTTCAATAGTATATCATTTTTTTAAATATTAAGGTAGGAGAGAAATTAATAAAATGATCAAAGGAACCATCACTACAATTCTTTGAATAATTTTATATAGATTTTTT
>JGI24712J26585_10003596_pt1 | contig 12177 bp, 11 predicted proteins | sample BioPla3DNA2_FD_26585 | JGI IMG/M metagenome (IMG submission 26585)
TTTGTCGATTGAACGGGCCAAACAAGCCAATTTAGATGGCTGGGTAGAACGAAAATTCGGAAATCCGAAGGAGGAGCGGTCGTGAGCAACGGGCAAATGAAAGTGTTTTCAGGTACGGGAAACCGACCCCTGGCAGAAAAAATCGTTAAACACATCGGGATTGAACTGGGCAATTTGGAAGTGGGCCGTTTTATGGACCGGGAAACCCATGTGGAGATCGACGAAACCGTGCGCGGCGCCGATGTCTTTTTGATCCAGCCGACCTGCACACCGGTCAATGAAAATATAATGGAAACGCTGATTATTATCGATGCGTTAAAACGCGCTTCGGCCGGCGCGGTGAATGCCGTACTGCCGTATTACGGCTATGCGCGTCAGGACCGGAAAACCAAAGGCCGCGAACCCATAACGGCAAAACTGGTGGCCAATCTCTTAACCAAAGCCGGCGCCGACCGCGTCATCACGATGGACTTGCACGCGGGGCAGATCCAGGGCTATTTTGACATCCCGGTGGACCATCTGACGGCATCGGATATACTGGCAACGTATTTTCACGATACGATCGGGGAGGATGCGGTGGTTGTATCGCCCGACCTGGGCGGTGTTACCCGTACCCGAAGCTTTGCCGACCGCCTCGGACTGGAGATTGCAATTATTGAGAAAAACCGCCCCCGCCCCAATGTGAGCGAGGTTATGAATCTGATTGGCGATGTGAAAGGCCGCGACTGCATTTTGGTGGACGATATCATCGACACCGGCGGAACGATCACCTCTGCAGCGGAAGCCCTAAAAGAAGCCGGCGCCAAGCGCGTGTACATTTCTGCGGTACACGGGGTGCTGTCGGGCCAGGCGGTGGAAAAAATCGAGCGCTCGGTTGTGGAAAAATGCGTCATTTCCGATACAATTCCTTTTGTGCCGCGCATACGCACCAAGAAGTTTGATGTGGTGAGCACGGCAAAGGTGTTTGCGGACGCGATTGTACGAATCCACAATCACGATTCGGTCAGCTCGCTCTTTAAGTAATTTGTTTATTGTAGCGGGTCTGGGGAATCCCGGAAGACAGTACGAGGGAACCCGGCACAATGTCGGGTTCCATACGATCCATTATCTGGAAGAAAAAATTGGATTTAAGGCGAACCGGCTGAAGTTCAGCTCGCTATGCGCAGAAGAGCGGGTAGACGGCGAGCGGGTTCTCTTTATGATGCCGCAAACCTATATGAACCGTTCGGGGATTGCGGTTCGGGAAGCGGTGCAGTTTTACAAGATCGAACCGGAAAAGCTCATTGTCATTTACGATGATCTGGACATTCCCACAGGGCGCATCCGCGTGCGGGCGCACGGTTCGGCGGGTTCACACAATGGCATGCGGTCGATCGTCCTGCAGCTGGGGACGGACGCCTTTCCCCGTGTGCGGATCGGGATCGGGGAGGAGACGCAAATGGATACCGCCGCTTTTGTCCTGTCCCGCTTTCCCAAAGAACACGAAAAAGAAGTACGGGCGCAGTTGGCGCGCGCGGGCGACGCCTGCCTGGATATCATCGCCCACGGCACGGATCACGCGATGAACTGCTATAATCCCAAAGGATAACGAACCGGAGGTAGGCATTTGAGCCGGCGATTACAAATACTGGAAAAAGATCCCCGCCTGGCGGGGTTAAAAGAGGCGTGTCTCGCAGGTGACACGCCGGTCTATTTGCACGGCATGCTGTCGGAGAGCCTGTATCAGGTGGGCCTGTATCTCTTCGGCGCAGCCAAAAGGCCTGTGTTTTTGGTGTACGAAGACGAGCTGCAGGCGAAAAACGCCGCGGCCAATGCGGCGCAGTGGCTGGAAGACGATGTGCTGTATTTTCCTTCGCGCGAGGTCCATTTTTACGATATCGATGCGGTGGAAAACCAAAACGAAGCGCTGCGGCTAAAGGCGATGTCGCGCCTGGCGGCGGGCGATTCTTTTGTTGTGTGCACGACCCTGCGCGCGCTGGCGGAAAAAATCACCACACCGCAGGGTTTTCTGCGCGATTGCATAACGATCGACGCGCAGTCCCGCATCGATCTGGAAGAGCTGCGCAGGCAGCTGACCTATCTGCGTTATCAGGCGGTACCCCGGGTGGAAAGTTCCGGGGAATTTGCCGTGCGCGGCGGTATTGTGGATATTTTCCCGCCGAACCGGGAGCGACCGGTCCGGATCGAATTGTTTGATACCGATGTGGATTCGCTCAGAACCTTTGACATTGCCACGCAGCGATCGGTGGATACATTGGATGCGGTTTATATCGGACCGGCCAAGGATATGCTCTTGGACAGCCGGGATGTGGATGCGATTCTAAAGGGTCTGAAAAAGGACTTGAGCCGCTACGAAAACAAATACCTGCACGGGGTAAACAAAGAGCGCGCGCTGGAGAAGTTCGGACAGCTGGCCGAACAGGTATCTGTGGGGCAGGCGGCCTCCAATATGCATCTTTTGCTGCCGTATCTGCCCAAAGAGGGTACGGCCGGGTTGCTGGATTATCTGCCGAAAGACGCCCTGGTGCTGACAGACGATTTATCCCGCGTGTATGACCGCTTTTTGCAGCAAAACGATGAAATGCTTGAGCAGCTTACCGCGGATATTGAAGCCGGCGAAGCATTCCCCATTCACGAACATATCTGGTATTCGGCGGCCGATGTGATGGAGCGCATGAAGGCCCGGCGGATGGTGAATGCGTCGCAGCTGATGAAACGGGTGCGGCTGGTGAATCCCCGGCGGATTTTTGAAGTCAAGACGCTGGAAACGGAAAACTTCGGCGGGCAGATGGAGAATTTTTTTGCGCGCTTAAAAGAGTGGCGGCAAGAAGGGGTCACGGTGCTTTTGGCACTGGGTACACCGGAGAGAAAAGAGCTCATGCAGGCGGAACTATATGCCCGCAATATCCCCGCAAGTGATACCGGTGCAGACACGTTACCCGAAGGTATTGTGCTGTCCACCTTATCGTTAAGCCAGGGGATTTATTATCCCGACGCCGGTTTCACTTTAGTGACGCATAAGGAAATCTACGGCCGGGCCAAGATCACCGGCGACCGCAAACGCCGCAGAAAACCGAAGTCGGTGATGAAAACGACCGACCTTACACCCGGTGACTATGTGGTGCACGAGAATCATGGGATCGGGCGCTTTGAAGGCTTTCGCCAGCTCACGGTGGATGAGAATACCAGAGACTATCTGCTGATTCAGTATCGGGGCAACGACCGTTTGTATATCCCGACCGATCAGCTGCAGCTCATTCAGAAATATATCGGGCAGAAGGATACGACAAAAGGACCGCGGCTGAACCGTTTGAACAGCCCGGAATGGCGGCGCACAAAGAGCCGCGCCAAAAAAGCGGTGGAGGAGATTGCCGAGGATCTGATTCTTCTGTATGCAAAGCGCGCGCAGCAAAAGGGACATGCCTTTGCGCCCGACACGCCCTGGCAGCGGGAGTTTGAAGAGAACTTTATTTTTGAAGAAACGGCATCGCAGCTCAGAAGTATCGCGGAAATCAAGAAGGATATGGAAAACGAGCGTCCGATGGATCGCCTGCTCTGCGGCGATGTGGGCTACGGCAAAACGGAAGTGGCTCTGCGCGCGGCGTTTAAAGCGGTGATGGACGGAAAGCAGGTGGCGCTTTTGTGCCCCACCACGATTCTTGCGCAACAGCATTTTCAAACGGCAAAAGAGCGTTTCCGGGACTTCCCGGTCAATGTAGATGTGATCAGCCGGTTTCGAACCCCGGCCGACGGACGGCGCGTGCTTGCCCAAACCCGGCGGGGGGAGCTGGATGTTCTCGTGGGCACGCACCGCATACTCTCGGACGATCTGAAGTTTAAGGATTTAGGGCTTTTGATCGTCGACGAAGAGCAGCGCTTCGGCGTGCGTCACAAGGAGAAGCTGAAGGCCATGGCGGCGCAGGTGGATGTGTTGACCCTGTCCGCAACGCCGATTCCGCGCACGCTGCAGATGGGGCTGATCGGGATCCGGGACATGAGCGTGCTGGATGAACCGCCGGAAGAACGCTTCCCCACAACGACCTATGTGCTCGAATACGACCGGGGGATTATGGCCTCTGCCATGCAGCGCGAGCTGGACCGGGGCGGACAGATTTATTTTGTGTATAATCGCGTCTACGATATTGATAAAATGGCGCTGGAACTGCAGCAGATGCTGCCCCATGCCAGAATCGGCGTCGGGCACGGGCAGATGCCGGAGNGGCAGCTGGAAGAAGTCATGCGGCAGTTTATCGAAANAGAAACGGATATCCTTTTGTCCACTACTATTATTGAAACCGGTCTGGACATACAAAAAGTCAACACAATGATTGTATATGATGCCGACAGAATGGGTCTTGCGCAGATGTATCAGCTGAAAGGCCGCATCGGCCGCAGCAATCGTACCTCGTATGCGTATTTTACCTATGCGAAAGACAAGGTGCTGCAGGAAACAGCGGAAAAGCGTCTGATGGCCATTCGAGATTTCAGCGAGTTCGGTTCGGGCTACAAGATCGCCATGCGGGATCTGGAGCTGCGCGGCGCCGGGAATCTGCTGGGAGAGAGTCAGTCCGGGCATATTGAAGCCATCGGCTACGATTTGTATGTGAAGTATCTGGAAGAAGCCGTGCGCAAAGCCCGCGGCGAGGAGACCGTGCAGTCGGCCGATGTGGAGATGGATATCGTGCTGGACGGCTATATTCCGGCCGATTATATTTCCGACAATGATCAGAAGATGGAAGCGTACAAGCATATTGCTTCGATCGAAACCGAGGAAGATTTTACGCTGATTGTGGAAGAACTCATCGACCGATTTGGCGATATCCCGCCTTCGGTGTACAATATAATTCTGGCTGCCCGGCTTAAGAGTCTGGCGGCGGCCATCGGGTTTACCCGCATTACCGAACAGGGGAGCGAAATGGTCTTTTCGTTCCCGGACAATCAGCTGTTTTCTTTGGAGGAGATTGCCCGCATCAGCATGGCCTACAAGGGCCGGGCGGTGTTTAACCTTTCCGAAGAAACCCTGATCCGCTTTTCGTGGAGCCGGGACAAGCTGGAAGAATCCCTGCAGTTTTTGGGGGAAATCAACAAGATCAAAGAGAAGAAGGAGAACTGATATGCACAATGGGATGAAAAAAGCGGCGGTACTTCTGCTGGCGCTCACGATGCTCTTAAGCGCCTGCACATCCACCGGCGGAGGCAAAGCCGTAGCGAAAGTAAACGGAGAAGAAATCAGCGAAGCAGACTTTGAAAAAGAGTTTGCGATGCATAAAAAGCTATATACCTGGCAGTACGGTGAAGAATTCTTGACGCAACCGGCGGGCGACGGCACCACCATGGAAACACAGATCAAAAAACAGGTGCTGAATCTGCTGGTCATGTACCGCCTGATTGAAAACGATCTGGAGAAAAACAATATCACCATCACAGACGAAGAAGTCCAGGAATCCATCGACAGCGTAAAAGAGTCCATGGAAGGTGAAGAAGGCTACAATACCTTTAAGGAACAAACCAAGTTCACCGACGAGGAGTTCGAAGAATACAATCGCCAGAATCTCATGTACCAAAAGCATATGGAGATGTACAACGAACAGCATCCGATCGACGATGCGGTGATGGAAGAAACGTACAATGCAAACAAGCAGCAGTATGACACGATCACGGCCTCGCATATTTTAGTGGCCTCGGAAGATGAAGCCAAGGCGGCCAAAGAGCGCATCGACAATGGCGAAGCTTTTGAAGATGTCGCCAAAGACGTATCCACCGACGGTTCGGCCGCACAAGGCGGCGACCTGGGCACCTTCGGCTACACCGCCATGATTCCGGAATTTGCCGATGCGGCGTTTGCGCTGGAAGTAGGCGAAGTATCGGATCCGGTAGAGTCGCAATACGGTTGGCATGTCATTACCGTGCGCGAAAAATCGGAAGGGCTGGATGCGGTCCGCGAACAGATCACGGCGCAATTGCAGACCCAATCCTATTCCGAGTATTTAACCGGTCTGGAAGAGGAATACGAAGTGGAACGCCTGATGGAGTTTGAAGAAGCTACCGAAGCACCGGAAACGCAGGAAGATACAGAAACCGACGCGGATGAACCGGAAACAAACACCGAAACCGACACTGAAACCACAGAAGCCGACACGGAATAGTCCACAAAGGATAAAAACTCGCTAAAAGTCAATAGATATTGCCATTTGGCGCAAACTTTTGTATAATAGGACGAACCCAAAAATGCAGGGTTAGTAGGAAGGATCCGTGTTCGCATTCTTTGCGAAACGCCTTATATGTTGACTTTGCGCAAGATCGGGGTATCTACATGTTAGGTCAGGGCGAATGATTAATTATCCAGCCCGGAATTACAAGGAGGTATTTATGAACAAAGCAGAATTACTTGCAAACATGGCGGAAAAAAGCCAACTCACAAAAGCGGAAGCGGAACGTGCACTGAACGCGTTTTTAAGCACGGTAGAAGAAGCGTTGATCAACGGTGAAAAAGTCCAATTGGTAGGATTCGGCACATTCGAAGCAAGAGAAAGAAAAGCCAGAGAAGGAAGAAACCCGAGAAATCCGGAGCAGGTCATCAAAATTCCTAAATCCATGGCACCGGTATTTAAAGCGGGTAAATCGCTGAAAGAAGCTGTCAACAAGAAATAAATACCAACTCCGTTAAAAGGGGCGCTTGTTCACACGAGTGCCTTTTTCTTTTCCCTTTATATAAAGCGCAAAAGGAGGAACCATGCGTATCGATAAATTTCTGAAAGACAGCCGCATTATCAAGCGGCGCACCATTGCCAAGCAGGCCTGCGATGCCGGCCGCGTGCTGAAAAATGACCGGCCCGCCAAAGCCGGCGACGAGGTGCAGGAGGGGGATGTGATCACCGTGCGCTTTGGCGACCGGGACCTGCATTTTAAAGTGCTGCGTTTATTGGATTCTCCCCGCAAGGACGAAGCCGACACCATGTATGAAATTGTCCCCAAAGAATAGAATCGCTTGCGGTGAACCCGCCGCTTAGAGTATACTTTTACTGAGGTGAGAGCAATGCGGCGCCAAAAACGAAAATCGAATACCCGCTTTCTGCTTCCTGTGATCGTTGCCGTTGCGCTTTTGTTCACCGGACATATCGCTGTGGATCAGTATCGCCTGTTTACGCGTTATCATACACAGATTGCCGAAAAGAAGACACAGATCAAGCTGCTGGAGTCCGAGGTGCGCGAACTGGAGACCGATTTGAAAGAAGCGGAGAGTCTTCCTTTTATTATGAAGTACGCGATCAAATACGGTATGATCCCGACGGAGTCTACACCGGTGCCGGTTACCTTACCGGCAAAACCCGAAGAACCCGCAGAAACAGAGGCGGAAGAAACACCGGCGCGTTGACTTTCGGTGCCATGTTAGGTATAATTGACACACTAACGACAAAGGGGGATCTTATAATTTATGCCGGTTGAGGTAGGGCAGGTCCTGGAAGGCAAGGTCACCGGAATAACGAATTTCGGTGCTTTTGTTGCGCTTCCGGAGGGAGAAAGCGGATTGGTACATATTTCGGAAATATCCGACGCGTACGTGGAGTCCGTTCAGGATTATGTTCAAAAAGACGAAGTGGTTAAAGTGCGTGTTATGAGTGTGAAGGACGGGAAAATCGGACTTTCCATACGTAAAGCGGGCGCGCCGGAAACGAAGCAGCCTAGCGAACCCCGCGAAACAAAACCGAAACCAAAACCCCAGGAACGCGAAAAGGATCTGACCTTTGAGGATAAGCTCTCCCGTTTCTTAAAAGAAAGCAATGAAAGACACGATCAAATCCGTCATCGGGAAAACAAAAGAGGGCGTTCCCGCGGTCGAAATGTGCATGTATAAAAACCGGTATAGCCGGTTTTTGTTTTTTTCCGGTGAAGTGAGGACGGCATGAAAGAAAAAGTAGCACAAAGCATTCGCGATTTGTCGATTGAGAATAAAAGGATTCTGCTCGCCGTGTCGGGGGGGCCGGATTCCATGGCGTTGTTTCATAGTATGCTCGCAATGAAAGACGAGCTCAACCTGCAACTGCTTGTGGCACATGTCAATCACGGTTTGCGCCCTTCGGCCGAAGAAGAGGCGGATTTTGTTTCCGAATTGGCTGCACGGCACGGCTTGCCGTTTTATCTTTTGGAAGAGGATATGGCGGCTTTGGGCAGGCGGGAACAGATCAGTGAGGAGACCGCCGGGCGGGTGGCCCGGTACCGCTTCTTTCACCGGATTGCCGAAGAAACAGGCTCCCTGATTGCAACGGGACATCATAAAGACGATCAGGTGGAAACGGTGCTTTTGCATATTCTGCGCGGGACCGGTGTGCAGGGTTTAGCCGGCATGCAGCCGGACGGACCGATACTGCGGCCGCTTCTTTGCGTCACCAAAGAGGAGATTCTGCACTTTCTGGAACAGGAAGGGATTCCGTGGGTTTTGGATGAGTCGAATCTGGAAACGGGCTATTTCAGAAACCGGCTTAGGCATACGCTGCTTCCGCTGATGCGCGAATTGCAGCCGGGGATCGATGAGACGCTTTTGACGCTGTCAGAAAATGCAAAAGATGCCAAGGAGATTATGGATGACGCCGTGTCAGGTTTTATCACCCGCGGAAAAAGGCGGGCGGATGAAATCGTCTATAGGGCGAAAGACTTTCAAGCGCAAAAACCGTCGATGCAAAGAGCCATCATCCGTGCAACTGTGTTATTATTGAAAGGGAACGATACGGACTTGTCCCGCGCACAAACCGAAGAGATCCGACGCGTTTGGAACCGGCCCAGCGGCCGGAGCACAAAACTGGCCGGATTGCATTTTGTGGTGACACAAGAGGGGCTTGTAGCCAAAAAAGAATCGGGGAGATTCCAAGAGGCGCTTGTCCTGCCCACAGAAGGTGAAGTCGCCTTGCCCGGCGGGCTGCTGCGCATCTATGCGGCGCAACCGACCAAAGAGGATCGGAAGAATCCCGATATCCTTTATCTTCCGATTGATCAGGCAGATGGTCTGACCGTGCGCACACGGGAAGCGGATGACCGCATCCGCGTTTTCGGATCAGGCGGCGAGAAAACGATCGCCAAGGCCATGAAAGACCTGAAACTGCGCAACGATCTGCGCGACAGCTGGCCGCTTTTATGCCGCGGATCGCAGGTGTTGTGGATTATCGGCCGGCAAAAAAGTGAGGAAACTCGGCTTACGGCGGAAAAACCCGCCCGAGCGTTTGAATATATTCGCAGGGGGTACAAATGAATGATGCACGAGTATAAAGAGATTAAGGAAGTTTTGCTGACAGAAGAGCAAATCCGGGCACGTGTAAACGAAATGGGCCGGGCCATCACTGAGCGCTACCGCGACAAAAAAGAGGTAGTGCTGATTGGCATACTTAAAGGGTCGGTTCTGTTTATGGCGGATCTGGCCCGGCAGATTGACATGCCCGTTACTTTCGACTTCATGGCGGTGTCCAGTTACGGTAAGTCGACGACATCGAGCGGCGTGGTCCGCATTCTCAAGGATTTGGATTCGTCGGTGGAAGGAAAGCATGTCATTATTGTGGAAGACATTATCGACTCAGGCCATACCCTGAACTATATCCGGGATAATCTGGAAGGCCGGGGAGCGGAGTCGGTGTCGATTGTGACGCTGTTTAACAAGCCGAATCGCAGAAAAGCGGAAATGGAAGTGGATCTGGTGGGTTTTACCCTGCCGGACGCCTTTGTGGTCGGATACGGGCTTGACTTTGCGGAAAAGTACCGCAACCTGCCTTATCTGGCGGTATTGCATGAAGACGCTTACAGTGTGTAAGCGCCGCTCTCGCAATTCGCTTTGTCTTGTATTAGACAATATTCATTGCGTGCAACAAACGTTAATGGTACAATTATAGAACGGTCAGAAAGGGGGAATGCACATTGAATCGAGTGTTTAAAGGAGCGGGTTTGTACCTGATTCCTTTGCTTGCGCTGGCTATTTATTTGCTGGCCAGAGGGCAGAGCCTCCCCGAAACGACGCAGATGACGGTTACGGAGCTTGTAGAACAACTCGACACGGGGGAAATCAAACAGATTACCTCCACCGGACCTACCGTGCAGGGAGTCAATCAGAAAGACGAAACATTTGAGGTTTTCCTGCCGGATGAGATCCGCGTAGAGTTTTATGATACGTATTTGAAAGACAAGGTGGAATCGGGAGAGTTGGCGTATGCAGGCAAGCCTGTGCCGCAAACACCCTGGTATCTTGAACTGTTGCCCACCTTCTTTGTTCTGTTATTGCTCGGGGGCTTCTGGTTCCTGTTTATGTCGCAGTCACAGGGCGGAAGCAATCGGGTGATGTCTTTCGGCAAGAGTAAAGCGCGTTTGCATCGGGAAGACGGGGAAGTAATCACTTTTGATATGGTGGCGGGCCTGAAGGAAGAAAAGGAAGAACTGAAAGAAATTGTCGACTTCCTGCAGGATCCGCGTAAATATATTGAATTGGGCGCACGCATCCCGAAAGGGGTGCTGCTGGTAGGGCCGCCCGGTACGGGGAAAACCTATCTGAGCAAGGCGGTGGCCGGTGAGGCGAAAGTGCCGTTTTTCAGCATATCCGGTTCCGACTTTGTGGAAATGTTTGTCGGGGTCGGTGCAAGCCGCGTACGCGACTTGTTTTCGGAAGCGAAGAAGAAATCACCCTGTATCGTATTTATCGACGAAATTGACGCCATAGGACGGCGCCGGGGCGCAGGCTTGGGCGGCGGACACGACGAACGCGAACAAACCCTGAACCAGCTGCTTGTGGAAATGGACGGCTTCGGCACCAATGAAGGCATTATCATTATGGCTGCCACCAACCGCCCCGATATTCTCGACCCGGCGATTCTGCGCCCCGGGCGCTTTGACCGCCAGGTAACGGTCGGTTTGCCCGATGTGCGCGGCCGCGAAGAGATCCTCGGCGTGCACACGAAAAACAAAAAGCTGGACGACGATGTCAATCTGCGGGAAATTGCCAAGCGCACCGCGGGATTCACACCGGCGGATATTGAAAACCTCACCAATGAAGCGGCGCTTTTGACAGCCCGCCATAATCTCACAAAGATACCCCGCTGGATATTTGAGGAAGCGGCCATTAAAGTCGTGGCCGGGCCCGAGAAAAAAAGCCAGGTGGTTATTGAAAAAGAACGCGTGCTGACGGCCTATCACGAAGCCGGCCATGCGATCGTGTCGTCTTTATTGCCCGACACGGACCCCGTGCACATGATTACGATTATCCCGCGCGGCGGCGCCGGCGGCTTTACGGCGTATATCCCCGAGGAAGAACGCAATTACATGACCAAAAGACAGATGGAACACCGTCTGATTACGCTTTTGGGCGGGCGCGCAGCCGAAGCCACCGTGCTGGACGATATTTCCACCGGTGCTTCCAATGATATCGAACGCGCCACAAAGATTGCCCGTTCCATGGTGACACACTACGGCATGAGCGACAAATTAGGTCCCATGACCTATGGCCAGGACGACGAAGAAGTATTCATGGGCCGCGACTTTGGCCGCACAAGAAACTATTCGGAAGAAGTCGCAGCGGAGATCGACAAAGAAATGAAGCGCATTATCAACGATGCCTACGAAACCGCCGTCGGGCTGCTGGAACGCCACAAACCCGCCCTGCATGGCATCGCCAAGGCACTGTTGGAAAAAGAAACGCTGAATGACGACGAATTCCGCGAAGTCTTTGAAAAATACACCCGCGACGGTGTGGAAGTTGTACCCGAGGAGCTGGAAAAAGTACAGGAAATGGAAACAAATATCCAGACCGAACTCGGAAAAGCCGAAACGGAAGGCGAAGAAACCATCGTAGAGGCCGACGAATCGGACGAAGCATCCCAGCATCCCGACCCCGCCCCGGCAGAAGACGAAGACACCAACCCAAACAAATAACCCAAACCAAAAAGCGAAGCGAAAGCCTCGCTTTTTTTATTGAAAATCGCCGAACGAACCGGAACCCAGCCCGTAGTGGCCATTGCCCTCCCCATGTGCGCGCATATGGTAAAATAGGCCTATGAATACTCTTACATTACTGCATTTTGCAGACTTGCATCTGGGGTCGCCTTTGGGGAATCTGCCCACAAAGGTGGCGGAGCGGGTGCGGGAGGAACAAAAGCGTTTTTTGCGTTCGCTACCGGATTTGTGCNAGACACATGGGGCGGCGCTTCT
>JGI24712J26585_10003606_pt1 | contig 12161 bp, 17 predicted proteins | sample BioPla3DNA2_FD_26585 | JGI IMG/M metagenome (IMG submission 26585)
TTTTTGATACCGCACAATTTGATGGAATGCTTGTGGATATGGTAATAGGACTTCCAAGCAATATAGAGCAGTATGAGAAAAGACCGGATGGAATTGCCAGAAAGATTGTAAAGCCTAGAACTTCAACCGTATTTGCGGTTCCTACAAGACAAGCAGTGTACGAGTTTACAAAAGATAAACAGAAAGATGCAAACTTATCAGCGATTGGAAAAGGTTTATCAGAACAGACGATAGCCATTATTCCTAAAATGAGAGAAATAGATGAATTTTTACTGTCAAATGAAGAGTATATGAATGTAATCAGAGAAAGCCATCCTGAGGTGTGCTTTGCACGACTGAACGGAGAGGTTCTTATGACGAATAAATCGGAGAAAGAAGGAATCACTGACCGAGTTCAGGTATTATCAAGGTATTTGCATGGTTTATCGGAGGAATATGTGAGAACATCTGCAAAAAAGTTAGGGTGTAAATTAGATGATATTTTGGATGCAGTCTGTCTTGCAGTCACAGCAAATCTTGATGCACAGGGTAGGACAGAGATCATACCGGAGAACTCATCTACAGACGATAAAGGACTAAAAATGCAGATGGTCATTCCTAAAGGATAAGGAGTATGCATGAAAGATTATAATCATAACGGAAGAATTGATTCTGAAGATGAATTACTTTTACAAGAGATGGTCAAAGATAGAGTGGATGAATCCATTGAAAAACATTCTTTTAGCAATGGGTTAAAGGGATTGGGCTTAGTGATTATTGGATTATTAATTTTAGCGGGATTAATAAAAGTAATATTTTAATGTTAGGTGTTGTATATGAATAAGTCACAGAAGTGGATGGAGATTATTAAAAGATTTTCAAATACTGGTGAAACAGGGAGATGTCCTGATTGTGGATATGAAGAAAAACTCGAAGTAATTATAACAGATGATGGTATAGGTTCTGTTACATTTCATTGTAAGAGATGTAATAGATATACACATTTTGATGGAAGAAGGATTTGATTTTGGAACATAAAAATGGTACAGATTATCGTGTTAATTGAAGGAATGGTAGTATGCAGATATATGTAGATGCAGACGCTTGCCCGGTGGTAAGTATTGTAGAAGAAGTGGCAGAAAAATATAGGATCAATGTTACATTGCTCTGTGATACGAATCACATTTTGACTTCCGATTACAGTGAAGTCATTGTGGTTGGTGCAGGAGCAGACGCAGTTGATTATAAATTGATTAGTATTTGTCATAAAGGAGACATCATTGTTTCACAGGATTACGGAGTAGCGGCAATGGCGCTTGGAAAAGGTGCGTATGCAATTCATCAATCAGGAAAATGGTACACAAATGAAAATATTGATCAGATGTTAATGGAACGACACTTGAATAAGGAAGCAAGGAGAGGTTCTCATAAGAATCATTTGAAAGGTCATAGGAAAAGGACGGAGGAAGACGATAAGAGATTTGCACAGTCGTTTGAGAAGCTGGTGTTAGTGCACGGACACAAGAAGGAGAGTAATCAATGGCAAAGAGCAAGAAAACCAAAATACATAAGAAAACAGATGGACAGCTTTTGCAGATGAACAAGTCTTTTAACAATCTTAAGATGAAGCAGAAAGATAAGATTACTGCATGGGTATACGAAGAATACAAAAAGTATGTAACTGAGAATGAAAAAGTTCCTGACTCAGAAGCGGATGAGCATATTATTGATGCTGTTCTTGATAAGATTAATGAGGCACAGATATGGATACCGTCGGGAGAAATTGTTAGTTATTATCGCAGAAAGAAACCACATTTGCAGAAACGACTGGATAATGAGAAAAACATAAAGTTCATGTCGTATGTGAGTTTTTATAAGAGTATCGTGGATCAGGACAGATGTGCAGTAGTAATATGCGATTTGAATCATGAAATTATTTATATGAATCCGGCGGCTGTACTTAACTATGAGAAATGGGGCGGAGAAAAGTTGATTGGAAGAAGCCTCATGGAATGTCATAACCAAGCGTCTAGAGAAAAGATACAGCAAGTGGTTGATTGGTTTATAGCAGATGATAACCACAATATTGTATATACTTTTCACAATGAAAAGCAAAATAAGGATGTATATATGGTTGCTCTTCGAGATGAAGGAAAGCTGATTGGGTACTACGAGAAGCATGAATATAGAAATACAGAGAAAATGAAACTTTATGATTTGTGGTAGGTGAAGCAGATGAATATCCAGATTTTTGGAACTAAGAAATGTAATGATACAAAGAAAGCAGAACGCTTCTTCAAGGAGCGTGGCATTAAATATCAGTTTATTGATATGAAAGAAAAAGGCATGAGTAAGGGAGAGTTTACTTCTGTTGCGCAGGCTAATGGCGGTCTTGAAAATATGATTAACTGGGAAGGAAAAGACCAGGATATACTTGCTCTTATTAAGTATATTGCAGATGAAGATAAACTGGAAAAGGTACTTGAGAATCCGCAGGTAATTAAAACACCAGTAGTAAGAAATGGAAAACAATCTACACTTGGATATCAGCCTGATGTATGGAAGGGATGGAATTAATGGTAAAGAAGATAATGCATGATCCGTTGTTTCTGGCACAGAAGTCAGTGGATGCAACAGAGGCAGATAAACAGATTGTGACTGATTTGCTTGATACACTTAGGGCAAATTTAGAACACTGTGTTGGTATGGCTGCCAATATGATAGGAGAAAAAAAGAATATCATTGTAGTAGCAGCCGGACCATTTCAATTTGCAATGATAAATCCGATAATTACAAAGAAATCCGGAGTGTATCAGACTGAGGAAGGATGTCTTTCGCTGAAAGGCGTAAGACCATGCACGAGATATCAGGAAATAGAAGTGGACTATCTTGATCAGAAATTTAAGAAACAGCATGGAAAGTATTCAGGATGGACAGCACAGATTATTCAGCATGAGATTGACCATTGCAATGGAATAGTAATATAAGAATCAGGCAGGTGGCAAAATGTATTTAATCAAGACCGTAAAAGGTGATATTACGAAAATAACAGATGTTCAGGCAATCGTTAATGCTGCCAACAACTCTCTTTTAGGAGGCGGTGGAGTTGATGGTGCCATTCACAGGGCAGCAGGACCGGAACTTCTGGCAGAATGTAGGACTCTTCATGGTTGTGAGACAGGTCAGGCAAAGATTACAAAAGCATATAATCTGCCATGCGATTATGTGATACATACTGTGGGTCCGATTTGGAATGGCGGCAGAAGAAAGGAAGAGGAACTTCTGGCAAGCTGCTATTTTCATTCTATGCAGGTGGCACTTGAGCATGGAATAAGAAGTATCGCATTTCCGTCTATTTCAACTGGAGTGTATAGATTTCCGGTAGAACTTGCAGCAAAGATAGCGGTAAAGACGGTAAGCAGATTTTTGGAGGATAACAAGAATAGCTTTGACCTTGTAGAATGGGTTTTGTTTGATTCTGTGACAGAATCAGTGTATGAAAAAAAAGTGGATACGTTGTATTCATAGATTGGAGTGTGATTGATATGCCAAAAATGAAATGGTCAGAATTAAGTCCCATGCAGATAGGACGATATGCAGAGTATTATGCAAAAATGGAGTTTACTTCGTATGGATATGACGTATATACATCGGAAGTAGATGACCATAGCGTTGATTTTGTGGCAAGAGATGTGAAAACGGATATTTTCTATGAGATACAGGTAAAGAGCCTGCGAAAAGGGAATTATGCATTTATTCCAGAAAAGCTAATGGATTGCAACGATAGTAAAAGGCTTGTGTGTTTTCTGAAATTTGTGGATGGTCGTTTGCCGGATGTATATGTAATACCTGCAACAGCATGGCAGAATCTGAACGAAGCATTGAAATATAGAAAATATGATAAGCCGGGGCAATCCAATAAACCGGAATGGGGAATTAGTTGTGCGAATAAGAATTTACCATTATTAGAGAAATACCGTGCTGAAAAGTATCTTGAGCAATAAGGAGGTGCCGGATGCCATTTAAGATAGTACGCAATGACATAACTCATGTCAAAGCAGATGTGATTGTAAATACTGCAAATCCAAAACCAATATACGCAAGTGGCACAGATCTGGCAATTTTTCAGGCGGCTGGAGCTGATGAGCTTCTGGCGGGACGAAAAAAGGTAGGATGTATTGAACGAGGTGATATTGCGGTAACGGGTGCATATGCTCTGAATGCAAAATACATTATTCATACAGTCGGACCGGTATGGGTTGACGGAATGCATAAAGAATTTGAAACACTTGAAAGCTGTTATGCAAAATCCCTACAGAAAGCATTGGAGCTTGGATGTGATAGCATCGCCTTTCCACTTTATTTATAATGCTTCTAATGAAAGAAAAAAGCTATAAAGATAATGTGCTATGGAGAAATGATATTGAAAAAGATGAATAAAGGAATGTAGCCCATTTCGATTTTTTGGAGGTAATGGAAAATGAATATATATACATTATGCGACAAAATAGAATTACAATCGCCTATTAGGAAAAGTGTTTTGACATTTATGGAAAATTTCGATTTTCAAAAAATAAATGAATTGCAAAAGGGGTATTTTAATTACAAAAGTATGCAGGAAACATTAACTGAGACAAAAGAATTGCTTGGTGAAGATTCTGACGGTATTAAGATTCTTTCGTGTATGCTAAAAGCCTCGTTGGCCTCTTATGAAGTTTATAAGAAGAAGGGGATTTCTGACGAAATATTTTTTGCTACGATGAAATGCTTTACGCGTTTTATTGATGAAACTTATAAGATGACTGGCAAATTATGTTTTGATCGTTATTGGTGGACGAGTCGACAAGTGGGGTGCCATTTGTTTAGGATTGGTGAATTAGAATACGAGATTAAGCAAACAGATAAAGAGGTTGCTATATGCATACATATTCCGTCAGATGCGGACTTTTCACCACTTGCTGTTGATAAATCTTTGCTAGATGCACAGGAGTTTTTTGAGAAGTATTATCCGGTATTATGTGATAAAAAGTACTGTTGTCATTCTTGGCTTTTAGATAGTCAGCTAAAGGGGATGCTTAAAACTGATTCGAACATTATAAGTTTTCAAAATAGATTTGAAATATTAGATGCGGGTGAAGCGAATACTGAATTTATTGAGTGGCTATATAATACAAAATCAACTGATTACAGTACTTTACCGGAAAAAACATATTTGCAAATCAATGTCAAAAAACATCTTTTGGCTGGTGGTGTAATTAGGAATACCTATGGAAGAATGAAGGAAAAAGTATTAACAAATTGAATTTGGAGGAAGAGTTATGATTGATTCACATGTACATATTGGAGGAGAGGCAGACGGTTTCGAAATGAATGAAAATCTGGTACTACAATCAATGGAAAAGTACGGCATTGATATAAGTATTGTTTCAAATGGAGATTCTGCGGAGTATGAGGATGGTTCGATAAAGATTCGGGAAGAAAAACAGGTGAAACAGGAAGAAACGTTAGCGCGCATTATCCGGTTTTGTAGAGCAAATCCAAGAAAAATTTATGGAGCCTTTTGGTGCAAGCCTAATCACGAACTTTTGACAGAACACATAGAAGAAATGATAGCAGCGAATAGGGATATCATTGTGGCTCTTAAGGTGCATCCGTTTTTGTCCAATTTATCGTTCTCAGATGAAAAAATGATACCTTATTTGGAGTTGGCATTAGAGCATAATTTACCAGTGATTGTCCATACTGCAAACAATGTGAATGACAGTCCAATGCGTGTATATGAAATGGCTTGTCGCTATCCACAACTTAAGTTCGTAATGGCGCATATGGGACTAGGAACGGATAATAAGTTGGCTATTGATTTAATGGAAAAGGCTGAAAATCTGTATGCGGATACCACATGGGTTCCGGTTGCAACGACTTTGGAAGTGATTCGCAGATACGGTAGTGGGCGAATTATGTTTGGTAGCGATAATCCGATTGATGGACTGGATACATATGCAAGCAATTCAGTTGGCGAACCTAGTGTTTATCAAGAGTATTTCGGAGGATTGAAGGAACTAATAAGCGATGAAGATTATGATAATCTAATGGATAAGACAGCACGTCGTATATTTGGAATAGAATAAATAGGAGTAGCTGAATAAATATATTGTGTTTGGTGGTGAGCGGAAAAAGGAATTATTGGCTCAAATGGAAATACGCCTTTTCAAGAGCTAAAGGTAGATGACCGATTTACAGAGATTTGTGATAGTCTTTCTATTGGGGCATCAATTCAAAATATTTCAACCGGTGTTTATGGGTTCCCGAAAGATAAAGCATTGCAGATTGCGGTATCTGTGTTCAGCCGATTTTTATTGGAAAATGAAATGCAGATTATTCTTGTGGTTTTTGACAAGAAATCATTTCAGCTTTCAGAACAGTTGGTTGGAGAAATTGATTCATTTATTGATGCAAATTATATCAGGAAAAAGCGGAGAAGCGAATATTCGAGGCGACCATTCAGGCGCAGTAGAATAGAATCTGATATAACATACGATTCGGAAGTCTATGAAGAATGTAGCCGCTATACGGAGGCAGAAGAGAGTGAGACGGAACTGCTTATGTCTATTCCAATGCCAGATGGGGCAATGTCTTTGGAAGAAGAACTGGAAAACATAGGAATGTCTTTCCATGATAAACTTTTTGAACTGATTGGTAAGTCAGGAATGGACAACAAGGATGTCTGGAAGAGAGCAAATCTGGATAGAAAGCATTTTTCGAAGATACAGTGTGATGAAAAGTATCATCCCAAGAAAAAGACAGTGATGGCTCTTTGTATTGCTCTGGAATTAGATTTGGAACAGGCAAAGGATTTGCTAGCGAGGGCGGACTGGGCGTTTAGTCCAAGCAGTAAGATGGATCTGATTGTACAGAAGGCAATTATTGATAAGCAGTATGATATTTATCAGCTTAATTTGGTTCTGTTTCAATACACCAATGAGATACTTGGAGTGTAATAGGGAAAGCTGAATTTGTGGAAACTTTGCAGATACAAATAGATAAAGATTGGGGCAAAAAGAAATATGAAATTTAAGATTTTTGGTTTATCAGAGAAATATTATAAAATAGTTACGGCTATAGTTACGATTGTAGTAACTATGGGGTGTTTTGTATATTATGCTGGATTAGATGATAAAGGCAATACATTCGTAGTAGCTACATTATATGCTGCCTTTTTGTTTATTGATGGTTTGTACCTTTCATATATGTCGAATTGTATATCTAATAAGCTGTATGAAAGAAAAAATGAATACATTATGTTAAGAAGGTTAAATGATATATTCAGTACATCTTGCATGACATCATTAGATTCATACAGTGACATATCTTTGGCAGTGATATCCTTTCAAACTTTTTCCGGGAGAACAAAAGGATATATCAGTGGTGATGAAAAGAAAAAAGCTATATCACACGTTGTACCTATTGAAGTTATGATGGAGTCACATCCTCAATTAAATCATAGAAATTTGGAACAAGAGAAGCATTACATAAGAGAAGTGGGATTTACATTTGAACCTAAACTTCAAAAAGTAGAGGATTCATATAAAGGAGAATACTATAGATTAAAGAATAGTATTCAAGATAAAATAAATGAATATATTGCAGAAAATAAAATCGAATTAAATACGAGAGGAGGATTTTTTGAAATCAATTTACTTGATACCAATTATGAAGATTGGTGTGATGAGTACATTTGTGAAAAAAGTTCAGAAAAAAAAGAGGCCTTGATTGAATATATATATGGCCTTATTAATGATAAACAAAATGATCTTGAAAATTTAGAAAGAAAGAAAAAACAGCTTGTAAAATATTATCAAAAATGTAATAAAAGGATTCAAAGTAATCTGAAAAGAATGAATCGAACATATGGAAACCGCTTGGATTTCGTAATTAACACCAAAGAAGATATTTTAGAAGAATTAGCATTATTGTTTGATAGAATTGAAAGAATAGAACGCAACATTGAATCAATGACATCTGATTCTATGGATAGAATAAGTGAATGTAATGAAAATGTTTGTGGACTATATTCAGAGTTAAGTGAATTATATGAAAATATTGTGTCTGAAATACAAATAGATATAGAAATGTTGGAAGAGGATTTGGGAATAGAATTTGATGTAAAAGGAAAATTTAAAGAATTAATGGAAAGACATAAGAAAAAGTAAATATTCTCCATGCATTATTTTTCATTTTTACACAGATTTTGCATTCTGCAAATGAGATACAGGTGACATTATGACGTCAGTAATGATACTGGCGTTTTTCTTTTGCCTGAAGGTGTCGCCTATTCAGCGACCAAATAAATAAGCTGCAAATATATAATGTAACTGTAAGAAAGAAATAGATGTAATGGACCGGAACTGACCGGGGATAGGAGGAGCTATGTACGGAGCAATATTAGGTGATATTATTGGAAGTCCATTTGAGTTTGATAGAGGTGATAAGACAAAGGATTTTGAACTGTTTACAAAAGGTTGTCAGTTTACGGATGATTCTGTAATGACAGTTGCGATTGCTGAGGCTTTAATTGCAGTAGGTCCGGATGCTACAAAGGAAGAAATTGAGGAGGCTGTGATAGCAAATATGCAGGACTGGGGAAAGCGATATCCTCATGCCGGATATGGCGGAAGATTTCGCTATTGGCTCTCAGACCGAAACCCGAAGCCATATAACAGTTATGGAAATGGTTCTGCAATGCGAGTATCTGTGGTTGGCTGGCTTTATCCAACTTTAGTGAGAACCAGGGAGGTGGCAGCTTACACAGCGGAAGTAACACATAACCATCCGGAAGGTATCAAAGGAGCAGAGGCTACGGCAAGCTGTATCTTTCTGGCAAGGCATGGGGTGAATAAGGACGGTATCAGAGAGTATGTGGTCAATGAGTTCGGATATGATTTGAATCGTACACTGGATGAAATAAGACTGACGTATCATCATGTGGAAAGCTGCCAGCAAACGGTACCGGAAGCAATTATTGCGTTTCTGGAGTCAGAGGATTACGAGGACGCAGTAAGAAATGCAGTCTCACTTGGTGGTGATACGGATACCCTTGCAGCTATCACCGGAAGTATCGCAGAGGCTTTTTATGATATGTCGGCGATTTTACGGGAAGAATGCCGGAACCGGGTAAGTGAGGATATCTTAAATGTGATGCAACTATTTGATGAAACCATTGGCAGGAGGGTATATCACTCAGATGAATATGAAGATTTATCCGGAAATGCTGCCATTGAGACAGCTATACATCAAATGTATGCGAAAGATGACAAGAATAGCCTTTTATTTCTTTTGACAAGGCTTTGTTCAAGAATGAAAAGTAAAGGTCATGTATTGGTGCCTTTTGTAACGGTGGGGGAAGACATATTTTCTGATTTGGATGTGTATCATCTCAAGGAAGGAGATACCCTTACACTGGATCATGATGTCAGATTGCACATGGATACCGTGACAGAGGGAAAGGATGAAGAATGGTTTTACTTTTTTACAGGGGAAGAAGAATCCAGGCGCAAACAGTGTGGAAATGTCATCATGTCAATTCCTTTATATGACATGATGGAGATTGCGTACAAAAGTGAAAAGGTACAGGGATTGGTTATTAATCCATTTGGAAAATATGTGCGATTAACGAAGGAGCTTTTAGGTTTTATATTAAAGGAATTTACAGAAAAATGGTAATAAGATTAGGAGGAATTGCTATGGAACGAACAATCAGAGTAACAGGTAAAGGAAATTTGTCAGTTAAGCCGGATATGGTCAGACTGGTTATGACGATGGAAGGAATGAAGGAAGAGTATGATGCGGCATTGGAAGAGTCCGCTCATATGACAGAATATCTGAAGAAAATGTTTTCAGACTTAGGATTTGATCGTGAAGATATTAAGACCTTGAACTTTAATGTAAGTGCTGAGTATGAGAGCTATCAGGCAAAGGACAAAAGCTGGAAAAGAAGATTTGAAGGATATAAATATGTGCATCGAATGAAGATTGAATTTCCTGCTGATAATAAGAGGCTGGGTAAGGTACTATATAAACTTGGACATTCTCCGGTAAGACCGGAGTTTCGTATAGAATATACGGTAGCGGAGCCGGAGAAGTGCAAAAACGAGTTGTTGGCAAATGCGGTAACAGATGCAAAAGCAAAGGCTGATGTACTTTCAAAAGCATCAGGAGTATGCCTGGGAGAGATTGTTACAATAGATTATTCTTGGGCGGAAATAGATTTTGTATCAAGACCAATGGACAAACTGATGCTGGAGGAATGTTGTGTCAGGAGCTGTGAGCTGGATGAAGCTTATGATATTGACATTAACCCGGATGATATAGATGTGACAGACAATGTTACGGTTGTGTGGGAAATAAAATAAGTATGCAGTTTCCTATATGTGTGGTAAAATATTTTCGTAGGCATTTTATGTGTTTTACAAATCGGAAGCTGTAGAGTTGGTAAATTCTGACTTCCTGTATAATTGTACTGTGAAGTGATAAAGGATAATATACGAGGAGAATATTGATATGAAGAATAGACGAAAGTTTTCTATCTTTATAAGCTCTACTTATGAAGACCTTATAGAAGAAAGACAAGCATTGGTAGGTGTAGCACTAGAGAATAATCTCATACCTGTAGGAATGGAGCAATTTCATGCTGCTCCTACAAGCCAATGGAATGTAATAACAAAGATGATTGATGAGTGCGATTTTTACCTTCTTGTTATTGGAGGACGGTATGGATCAATCGATGAAGAAACAGGTATAAGTTACACGGAGAAAGAATACAATTACGCAAAAAATAAGGGACTACCAGTGCTTGTATTGATTAAGCAATCTTCAGCTATTGCTGAAAGTGAAAAGGATACTGGAGAAGACAAATATGTAAAAATGAAAAGACTTGATGAGTTCAGAGATAGAGTCAAAAATGATGAAAATACTGTTGACTTTTTCACGGATATAAACAGTTTAAAGTATGTGGCATCACCGACATTTAGGAATGCCATTAATTATGTTGATGATAATGCTGGATGGGTGCGATATCAAGATATAGTTGATGTAATCAATGAAGAGGCAGAAGGACGGAATAAGGCAAATGCTGAACTTATAGAACATCAACAGAAAATGTTAGAAGATATGAAAGAGGTGTTTTCGCAGTTTGGAAGTAGACTCACTGATCTAGAGAATAACCAGTTAACCTGGGAGGAAATTCCCACGGTAACGAAAGAAGATATTGATAAATTGTTTCGGGATGAAAATAAGTCATTAATTATTGGAAATCCAGAGGAAGATAAATTAGTTGTAGGTCAAGATGATGTTGGCAACATTCCTGTGGAATCAGCTTTTTTGTTAGTATATGCAGCTGATGGTGATGGTCAAATCATAAAGATGCAGACACTTGATTCGCCTATTCAGATTTTTACATCGGGTAAGCAGTTTATGGCTGATAACTCAAAAAGAGAATCGGCAAGATGGACAGAGGCGTTAGATAGACTTATAGAATGGGGATGGGTTAAATCTGTAGGATATAAAGGCGAAATATTTGAATTGACAGGAACTGGTTACAGTAAAGCAGATTGGTTGAAGGCTGGTATGGGAATTAATACCTCAAAGGCTCCGCTTGACGAGTTAAAAGAGTTTGAAAGTTAATATATATAAAGTACCTTCAAAATCCAGCTTTGTAGGTTGGATGAGTTATAGACAGCATAAAGAATGATTATATATTAATTGCTGTAGTAAATTGGAAGAGCACCGACCGAAGTCAGTGCTCTTCCAACTTAAAGACATCTTCCACAAGCAGATTAAAATATGCTGCAATCCGGAGCATAAATTCAGCGGATGGTGCCCGTTCACCACGTTCCACCCTGCCGATAGTTTTTGTGCAGAACCCTGTGGCAGAGGCTAAGTCCTCTTGTAGAAGCCCCCGTTCTTCACGAATTGTTTTCAGGTTATTAACGACCGCCATAGCAAACACCTACTTTCTGATACTCTTTATGGTAACAAGGATACTTTATAAGCTGTCCGTAAAGAAGGACTTGTTTATTGTAAGTATTCTTTAATCTCATCCGGATGATTCTTTCCAACAACTTTTCCAAGAATATCAAAGCGGTCATTCTCACCTACGGGAATAGGAGAGTATTTCTCGTTGAGGG
>JGI24712J26585_10003608_pt1 | contig 12155 bp, 11 predicted proteins | sample BioPla3DNA2_FD_26585 | JGI IMG/M metagenome (IMG submission 26585)
AAAATGATTTTATCACATCACGAAAAAATGGACGGAAGTGGATATCCGTTAAAGCAGAAAAACCAGGAGTTGGAATGTAAGATTATACAGGTGTGTGATACAGCAGACGGTATTTTAAGTGGAATAGAAAGAGAGCAGGGAACACTGGAGGATGCTTTAAAAGAATTAAGAAATCATAAAAAATATGATAGTAATGTGGTAAAAGTTTTTGAAAGTAAAATAGCAAAGTATCCGGTAGGGACTAAGATGCAAATAGAAAATGGAAAAGAAGTTATTGTGGTATCCCAGACAGAAGATTCTGCACAGCCTGAAGTTATAGAAGTGTCAGATGGTGATATCCACGAAAGAAGACTGATAGAAAAAGTAATCCACATATTTTAAAAAATATTAAAAATACTGTGGAAAAAGAATATTTTGTATTATATAATAAAAAGAGAAATATCCCATGAAGGGAGTGGCAATATGCACAATTTTTTAAGAAGTATTGGATTTAAGAATTTAATAAAAAAGAAAGATTTAGATATTTTAATAGATGATATTATAAAGAATCCGGATAAAAAAGTAATTACAGAAGATGCAAAGGGAAATGTTTTTGCAGAATTAAGTAAGCAATATGGAGAATCTATCGGAATTGCAGTTCGCGGAGAGTATGTAGAGGAAGAATTCCAAATGGATTATTATTACCCATATTTTGTTGGAAGTGGAGTTTCTACCGAGGAAAAGGTAGAAATTGAAAAGCGTTCTGATAGGGAAGCCTATGCAGGTGTTTGTGATGAAGTACGCCTTGGTGTAACACTTATCTTTTATCTGCAAAATGTCATTGAATATTTACAGGAAGCTGGTGGCATTGCACGAAGAATTCCTGCAAATACAACATTATCTGCATTGTCTACTGGTGGAAAAATTATTTTTCCAGTATATAAAAATGAGTCTCAGATAAAAAAAGGAGAAAATTACAGCCAAAAAAGAAGTCATCTGATTGCGGCTGCAAGAGAGGGTGATGAAGAGGCAATTGAAAGTCTTACGTTAGAAGACATTGATACTTACTCCATGATTTCAAGAAGAGTAATGAAGGAAGATATATTATCTATTGTAGATACTTATTTTATGCCATATGGAATTGAAAGTGATCAATATAGTATCATGGGAGAGATTCTTAATTATGATACTATTGAAAATAGTGTAACATCAGAAAAATGTTATATTCTTACAGTGGATAGTAATAATTTGGTCTTTGATGTGTGTATCAATGAAAGTGATTTACTGGGAGAACCTGCGGTAGGTCGTAGATTCAAAGGAAACATTTGGATGCAAGGCCAGATTAATTACCATATATAGATTTGCTTTTTGTTTCCGTAGCTCAGCTGGATAGAGCGACCGCCTCCTAAGAATATGTTATAACATTCACTATTTAGGAAAAGGCGATTGTTATTATGTACGTTTACAACTTTATATTGTCATAGATTTTGGAAATGCCCCCTTAGTTAAATGGATATAACAAGCCCCTCCTAAGGGCTAGTTGTGAGTTCGATTCTCGCAGGGGGTGCCAACAATAATGCCGAAATTCCTTGATTTTTCAAGGGTTTCGGCTTTTTTTGTTGTTTGGAGGTAGATGTTAAAGAGTCAGAAATTCTGTTAGCAAGGAATTTTTTTGTTAGCAAATAACTATCCCCTCGTTGTTGAACGGTCTGCTAACAAAAGTTAGCAAGAAATAGGCTGTTTCGCTAACAAAATCAGGTACTCTGCTAACAAGACAGATTTTAGGGCAAAAATACTTGCTAACGAGAAAGGCGATTGCTATAAAAAACAGACCTTATAAAGTATAAATTTATTCAGTTGTTTTTCCTTAGATAAAGTACGTTAATTAGTCGCACATTTTATTATTCTTCACGAATCTCATATAATGGAATTGCAAGGAGGTGTTACAATGAAGAACAGAGATTATCACTTATATCTTACCGATACAGAATACAGCAGAATTGTTGCTGCACTAATCAATCTGAAGAATGACCTAATTACACAAGGCAGATATACAGACGGAGTTGATGATGTCCTCTGTAAAGTAACATCTGCTAAGAAACAGAAAATGAAAATCTTCTATATATAATATGAAAGACCACCTACCATCAATTTGGTAAGTGGTCTCTTAAATTATATAAAGCTAAATTATTCGTCACAGCTTTTATTTCACTTTTTTTTTATAATCCATTTAATTATCAATACAATTCCAGCTATAACAGAAATCTTGAGTAAAGATACCATAATGGTCGTTATAATAAGCGGTATTACTTGTTCTTTAGGCATTGTAGTATAAAGTGCCACAATGTCATTTTTGACCCACATAAATATGATAAACACAATTGAGATAATTCCAACAATGATTCTCCACGTTTCTTTCTTCTGGTTTTTCACAAGGCAACCTCCAAAAACTAATTAACATCAAACAACTTAATGTAGAAATCATACGCATTGGAGCATTCTTCAAACGGACAACCAGTTTCTTTCATTAAATAATCAACAGCTTCTTCTTTATCTTTAAACGCCTTTAATTCGGTTGTTACGTTCGCCATTTGAGTCAGTGCATTATCAAATTCATCAAAAGATATGCTTTTATCACTTAAAAGATATAGCTTGTGTTTTAACATTTGCATTAAGTTATCATCTGCAATTTTCTTGTAATCTTCGTCTTTAATCTTTTGTCCTGCAAACAATTCATTTATTGTTATGTCTAAAATATTGCATAAAGGTTCATAGAGAGAGGCATCTGGCAAACAGATTCCATTTTCCCACTTTGAAACGGATTTATATGTTACACCTAACATTTCAGAAAGTTGTTCTTGTGTTATCTGCTTATCTTTCCGGCATTTTGATATAAATTTTCCGATTTGTATCTTATCCATAGTATCACTCCATTTGAAATAAGTTGTATTTATTATACATTAAAGCAAAGAACTATTACACCCATTAAAAGTAGAGTATATATATTTAGTTGTCACACGCCACCTGATCCTATCGGAATAGGTGGCTTTTTTTTGTTAAAAAACATTTCTAAAAAATTTTCAAAAAATACCCTGATAAATCTTCTTCTCAGTTCAAACAAGTGAAGGGGTTGATTTCCTCATAAGAAAATCTATCCCACTTCACGAACTTTGAAAACTGAATAGTCATTCACTAAGACTTTATTTCCGATGATTTTAGCTATTGTAGTGGGTACGCCACGACTTTCTTTATGAAACGAGCGAGAACTCCCCCTACTAATATTAGGTTGCTCCTGATATGGCGATGACAGTCGGAATGATAATGATACTCCCATACGTGGCTCGGAGAGATACTCGGAGGGGTGAGATTCCCGTGAAGCAGACCAGCAATCTGCTACTTAGTGACTTCCCAATACAAGGGGTGTTAAGAACAAATATTGTAAACAATGAACATTTCCAACCGGAAACAGTTTTGTTTTCGGTTGTTACATAGTCATCTTTTCAGATGGCTATAAATCTCAAAGAAAGGAGGAAGCAGAAATGCCAAACTGCAAGACGATTGCTATATGTAATCAGAAAGGCGGAGTTGGTAAAACCACAAGTACGGTAAACTTAGGTGTTGGATTGGCAATGCAAGGAAAGAAAGTATTACTTATAGATGCTGACCCGCAGGGCGACCTTACGACTTGTCTTGGGTGGAATGATGCAGATAATCTTCAGAATACCTTATCAGACAAGATGATGGAAGTTGTGCAAGGAAAAGAAAACAATCCGTTCAATGGTATTCTTCATCATAAAGAAGGTGTTGATTTAATGCCATCAAGTAGTGATTTGTTTGATTTTGAAATAAGTCTTGTTACTGCTATGAACAGAGAGGTTATTTTGAAATCTTATTTAAGTGAAGTAAAGGACAAATACGATTATATTCTTATTGATTGTTCTCCTTCGCTTGGTATGATGACACTTAACTCTTTATCAGCAGCAGACAGCGTGATTATTCCGGTTCAAGCACATTATCTTCCGGCTAAGTGTATGACTCAGCTTTTAAGAACCGTAAATAAGGTTAAGCGACACATCAATCCAAACTTAAAGATTGACGGTATTCTCTTAACTATCGTGGATAACAGAACCAACCTTGCCAAAAGTACCGTAGACGCACTTAGAGAGAATTTTGGTTCGCACATAAGAATTTTCAAATCACAAATTCCTATGGCAGTAAAGGCAGCCGAAGTTGCGTCAAAGGGCAAAAGCATTTATGCCTACGAGCCAAATAGTACGGTGTCAAAAGCCTATACCGAATTTACAAAGGAGGTGTTAGCTGATGGCGACAGGAAGAAAGAGCGACTTCACTCTGCCCACATTCGATAGTATCTTTTCGACTCAGGAAGAAAGAGATGAAGCAAAGTTAGCCAAAATTAGAGATATTCCTATAAGTGAGATTGACGATTTTCCAGACCACCCTTTCAAAGTAAGGGACGATGAAGATATGTTACAACTTGTTGAGAGTATCAAAGAACGTGGTGTTATCACTCCGGCTACGGTAAGGCAAAAGGAAGATGGCAGATACGAACTTATTTCAGGTCACAGAAGAAAACGAGCAAGTGAAATTGCCGGAATTGAAACTTTACGATGTGAAGTGGTAGACCTGACAAGAGAAGAAGCCACAATCCTTATGGTAGAGAGTAACTTTCAAAGGTCACAGATATTACCAAGCGAAAAAGCATTTGCCTACAAAATGAGATTGGAAGCAATGAAAAGACAAGGTTATCGTTCCGATTTAACTTCTACCCCAGTGGGTCAGAAGTATTCAGTAGAAGTTCTTGCTGATAATTCCAACGATAGCAAAACACAAATTCAGAGATATATTCGTTTAACAGAACTTGTCCCTGAATTGCTTGAATATGTCGATGAGGGTCGTATCAAAATGCGACCAGCAGTTGAGCTTTCCTATCTTGATGAAGATTGTCAGCGTGATGTTGTTGAGGAAATCGACTTAAATGATGCCACACCGTCACACGCACAAACAATCAAAATGCGTAAGTTCTTCGATGAGGGGAAACTTACAACAGAGGTCATATCCTCGATTATGGCTGAGGAAAAGCCGAACCAAAGGGAGAAAATTGTTTTGAGGGGCGATAGAGTGCGACAACTTATTCCCAAAAGCGTTCCGTTGAATCAAACTGAGGACTTTGTTTGCAAGGCGTTAGAGCATTACAACCGATTTCTGAAGAACCGTGAACGTGACAGCAGATAGTCTGCTCCCCTTTCTCACACTCTAACCCCTAAATTACAAGCTAACTTACCGAAAAAGATATATTATCTCCCTGAATATATCTATCTCATAAGAGATATATCGCAAAGTTGGTCTGACAAGGAGGTGTTTGCTAAGATTAAAAGTTAGCCAAAAATCGCACCTTTGTTTTTCGGATGTTTTTACACTACTATGAGGGCAAAGGAGAGTGATTGTTATGACAAAGAAAATGTTGCTGATAGGTTTACTACTCACGCTGATTATCACTTTGAACGGTTGTTATAGTGACGACCCGAAGCCAAATGAGAAGGCTTCTGAAGTCCCCATTTCTTCTTTTTCGGAGAGTATAGAAACGACTTCCGACTCTGAACCGACTAAGGAAACTGAATCGGAGCAGCCGGAGGTAAATACTCAGGAAGAAACAGAGTATTCTAAGGTCATCGCTGAAACGGATACAACGACAGTATCGGTTACAAAGGAAACTCCGAAATCCAACGATACCGAAAAGGATAATAAGCCTGAAAAAGTGGAAAAACCTATTGAAACAACAAAGCCGAAGGAAGATACTCCTTCAAAAAGCGAACCAAAGGTAGAAAAAGAACCTGACCCAGAAATTAAACCTGACCCACCAAAGGAAACGGCAACACAAGAGCCGGAAACTCCAGCAGAAGAATTTGATATTGATTATTGGATTGCTTATGCAAAGAATTATGCCACGAGCATAGGATTGGAACTTGATGTAACTGCTGTTGATTGTTGGGATAATCCGATTGCTGCTAATCCGAAATGTACGACCATTGAGGAAAATATCATTAGTAGACTTAACCGATACAAAAATGTTGAGGAGTTTACAGCAGTATGGATATGGGCAGAAAAAGTATCAGATAATGGTTACGAACTCTATATCGGTTATGCTTAAAAAAGAATAAAATAAACGGAACGCATCGTAGAAAATACGGTGCGTTTTTTATGTCAAAGGAGGCATTCAAACTATGAAAAAGAATAATTTCAGGAAAGGTATGTCAGCTGTTCTTGCCCTTGTGATGTGCCTTACAACTTTCGTAGGTTTTGGCTCGACCACAGCTTTTGCTGCCGGAGAATCTGCCGAAGCCTATCTTGTTTCTTTTCCTCGTGAGGGTGATGTGAACTATGACGGTCAATGGGGACACGGAAGCCTGAACTTTATGAATGGCTGGAAAGGATTAGAAACAAAGCGTACCAATGCGTATGCAATCAATTCGTACACCGGAAAGGTTTGTTATTGTATCGAACCGGGTACACCTCTTGCACCGGGCGATAACTTCGTATCAAGAGATGAAACGTATTGGGATAATTACCCTACCACTTACAACAAGACAATTTCCGGCGATGAAATCAAACTTTTCATTGGTAGAATTATGCAGTATGGCTATCAGGGAAATATCTCTACTACTTGGAAAAGTCAGAATGAAAACGAAGCCAATAATATCGCTCATATTGCTGCCACTCAGCTTTTAATATGGGAAACGATTGTAGGCGAACGTGACGAAAACTTCAATAAGGTTGATACCGGAAGTTATGATGCTGTAATTGATACGATTAGTGCAAGCCATCCACTTCGCAATAAGATTATGAGCTATTACAACAGTATGGAAAGTAGCGTAAAGAACCATACAAAGACGCCGAGCTTCTTTGCAAAATCTACGGGTAAGGCTCAGACAGTTGAACTTGAATGGGATGGTAGTCAGTACACAGCAACATTGACAGACACAAATAAAGTGCTTGGCAATTACAAATTCAGTTCCAACCATTCTGATATGAAGTTCACAGTAAATGGCAATAAACTTGTGATTACAACTGCAACTGCTCCGAGTAGCACAGTAACAATCACAGCCGAAAAACAGAACTCTCAAAGAAAAGGCGTTATCGTATGGGATGACGGAACTTATGCACCGGGAGTTGGAAGGCAGAATCTTACAACCTACGCACAATCCGTAAATGACCCAGTAAAAGGCTTTTTGAAAGTAAAAGTAAGCTATGGTTCTTGTGAAATCGTAAAGTCGAGTGAAGATGGTGTCGTTGATGGAATTAAGTTTACTGTATCCGGAAACGGTGTGAATAAGACAGTAACGACAGCAAATGGTGGCAAAATTCAGGTTGATAACCTTATGCCGGGCGTTTATACCGTCACAGAACAGAACTACGATAGATACGAGCCACAGGAAGTCAGACGAGTAACCGTAGTTGCTGGTCAGGTGGCAAAAGTAACTTTTAGCAATGTTCTCAAACGTGGCGACCTTCAGGTAATCAAATCTTCTGAGGATAACTTGGTTGAGGGTGTAACATTCCATCTTTACGGAACTTCCTTGTCCGGTATTGCAGTTGATGAGTACGCAGTAACAGATAAGAACGGTGTGGCAACTTTTGATGATGTGCTTATTAGTGGTTCTACTCCTTATACCATTGAAGAAGTTGATACAGCAATCCGTTATGTAGTTCCTGAAAATCAGACAGCACCGATTAGCTGGAAAGAAGTCACAACTCGTAACTTTACTAACATTCTCAAAAAGTTCGCAGTAACCGTAACAAAGAGCGATGTTGAGGAAGGAACAGCTCAGGGCAATGCAACTCTTGGTGGTGCAGTTTATGGCATTTTTAAGGGCGATACTCTTATTGATAAGTATGTAACTGATGAAAACGGTCAGTTTACCACAGATGAATATATCTGTGATGACGATTGGACTATCCGAGAAATCACTCCGTCTGAGGGATACTTGCTCGATTCTACCATTCATAAGGTAGGTGCTGAACCTGAACTTTATACGGTGGAACATAATCTCACAGCGAATGATGTTGTGGAGCAGGTCATCAAAGGAAATATCGCTATCATCAAACATACTGACGATGGCGAAACACAGATTGAAACTCCTGAGAACGGGGCAACTTTTGAAATCTATCTCAAATCTTCTGGAAGTTATGAAGCAGCCGAAGAAGATGAAAGAGATGTAATCGTGTGTGATGAAAACGGATTTGGTCAGACAAAGAATATGCCTTATGGTATTTACACAGTACACCAGACTTCCGGTTGGGAAGGTCGTGAACTAATGGATGACTTTGATGTGTTTATTGCACAGAACGGACAGACTTATCGCTATATTATCAACAATAGAAACTTTGAAAGTTTCGTAAATGTGGTAAAAGTCGATGCTGAAAGTGGAAAGACAATTCCTTATGCCGGAGCTGGGTTCAAGATTTTTGACCCTAATGGTAATCAGGTAACAATGACATTCACTTACCCTACTCCGACTACGATTGACACATTCTTTACTGATGCCAATGGTTCTTTGGTAACTCCTGAGAAACTTGATTACGGTAAGGGATATTCGATTGTCGAGGTACAAGCACCTTACGGATATGTGCTTGATGAAACTCCGGTTTACTTTGATATTACAGAGGAAAACTCTACGGAAGAAAGTGGTGTGACGGTTATTAAAGTGAATAAGTCTAATATGGCACAGAAAGGAACTATCACAGTTGAGAAAACTGGCGAAGTATTTTACGGTGTCAATGTAAGTGGTACTGAAGATACAGACGTTATCTATCAGCCAATTTATGAGATTGCCGGACTTGAAGGTGCAGTTTATGAAATCCGTGCAGCCGAAGATATTTATACTCCTGACGGAACACTCCGTTATTCAAAGGGCGAAGTAGTTGATACAATCACTACAACTTTTGATGGGTTTGTTACAAGTAAGGAACTCTATCTTGGTAAGTACGAGGTTCAGGAAATCGAAGCACCTTACGGAATGGTTCTAAATGATGAAATCCATTCTGTGGAACTTGTTTATGCCGGACAGAATGTTGCCGTAACTGAAACGTCTACTTCTTTCTATAACGAAAGACAGAAAGTAGAAATCAGCCTTGAAAAATCTCTCGAAGTAAATGAGATTTTCAGCATTGGCAATAACGGAGAAATCAAAAATATCAGCTTTGGACTTTATGCTGCTGAAGATATTACTTCTATAAGTGGCACAGTAATTCCGGCTGACGGTCTTATTGAGATTGTGACTCTTGATGAAAACGGAAAAGCAGTTCTTAAAACAGACCTTCCTTTTGGCAACTACTATGTAAAGGAAATTGCCACAGACGAACACTATAAGTTAAACGATACAAAGTATCCGGTTGAATTTGCTTATGGTGGTCAGGACACAGCAGTAATCAAAATCGCAGTTAATAATGGCGAGAAAATTGAAAACGAACTTATCTACGGTTCTGTATCAGGTATGAAGAAAGATGAAAACGGAGAAGCACTTGGTGGTGCTGTTATCGGTTTATTTGCTTCCTCTGATGTAGAGTTCACTGAGGATAATGCAATTTTAACTACTACTTCAGCAGAAGATGGTAGTTTTTCTTTTGCCAATATCCCTTATGGAACTTGGTATGTGAGAGAAATTAAGCAGCCTACCGGATTTGTTCTTGATGAAACTGTGTTTGAAATCATCATTTCCAAAGACGAGGAAGTTGTTGAGGTAGAGATTATCAATGAATATGTGCGTGGCAACATTACACTTACAAAAGTTGATGAAGAATATCCTGATAACAAGTTGACCGGAGCAGAGTTTGAAGTCTACAAAGACATCAACGAAAATGGAGAGATTGACGAAGCCGATGAGTTTATGGGCAATCTCGTAGAAGTGGAAATTGGTATCTATGAGATGAATGACTTGTTTTATGGCAAGTATCTCGTTTGCGAAGTGAAAGCACCGGAAGGTTTCTTGATTGATGAGGGTGTCTATGCAGTATTCATTGAAACGGATGAAACAACCTATGCTGTTGAAAACAAAGCGGGAGTTGGATTTATCAATGCTGCTATGAGAGGTAATCTCAAAATCGTAAAAACATCTTCTGACGGAAAAGTGGAAGGTTTTGCTTTCAGAGTAACCGGAGAAAACGGTTATGATATGACATTTGAAACTGACAAGAATGGAGAAATCTTCATTGAAGGACTCCGTATTGGCGAATACAAAGTGTCAGAAGTAGCAAATCAGGCATCGGCTGTTTATATTATGCCAGCAGATAAGAACGCTACTATCAAACTTGATTCTACAACGATTGTAGAAATGCACAACGAGTATAGAGATACACCGAAAACGGGCGATGACAGTAACCTTGTGTTGTGGTTCGCTCTTGCCGGAATTTCTGTTCTTGGCATTGCAGTAACTTCCGTTGTTGCATACAAGAAGAACAAAAAGGAGGGCGATGAATAATGAAAGAGATTATCGGAATTGTTTTGGTGGCTTTCATTATCGGTGGTTTTATCTTTTTGCAGATTAGAAACCGTAAAAAATAAATAGTGATGAGAACGAGGGGCGGCCATTGTAATGATGATCGCCCCTTTATCACTTGATTGGAGGAAAAATGAACAATCCAAATACCGTTGAAAACAGAGTGCTTCGTATCCTTCAAGAAAATACCGAAGCACGAAATGATGATATGAAACTATATCTAATGGTCTGCAACGACTGTTACAGACAGACCGAAAACAGAGATGTGGGGTCACTTCCATTTGCGGTTATTATGAACTGTTATAAGGAGCTGAAACTCCCACATTTTGAAAGTGTTCGTAGGTCAAGAGCGAAGCTGCAATCGAAACACCCTGAACTCGCAAGTAGTCCCGAAGTGAAAAAGGCTCGTAAGCGATGTGAGGGTATGTATCGAGAGTATGCACGAAAATAATTACTGAAAGCGAGATGAAAAGATATGCAGAAAGAAGTAATTGGAGATTATGAGGTGCTTGCTTCTGTTCACGTTGGCGAAAAGGAAGTTGTTATCGGAGAAAAAGAACCCAATAATGACGGGTTAAGATTTATGTGTGGCTATATGGAGCGAACCGATATATTTAATCTTTGTAATGAATGTGTATATAGTGATGATTATATCGAAATTGCACATCTTTTCGGTAGCCGAATAAAAGAAGCAGCAGAACTTTTTAAGAACAAAGACAAGGAGCTTGGTATTCCGGTCACAGTTATTACTGAAAAAGATTGTATTCCCGACCATTATTCTCACGACATCAACGGAAAGGTTATTGCAATAGACCCCAAAGTATTAAAGCCTGAGTTTCAACGAGCCGACAAGCAACTCTATTTAGTTACGGGTGGCTTTGGTGCTTCTGCCAATAGTCGAGGTAGTGCTGTATTTTGCACAAATCTTCTGACGGGTAAAAGCACACGTTATGAACGAATGGATGTTATGGGCGAAGTCAAACCCGAATGTATGCCTGAATGGGCAAAAAGAAAGTTGGAATCAATGAACCAGACTCGTGCAAAGAAAAATAAGGACAGAGAACGATAAGGAGGTATTACCGTGAAAGATAAAGCAAACTTTCAGCAGAAAGTAAAAGTAATGAATAAGTTGTTTGAAGCCGGCTGTGATACGGAAAAGAAATTACAGCAGCTTGATATGGAAGGAATCTTAAAAATCCCAAACATTACTATCCCTGATATGAATATCATTATGGACCTTCAAAAACAGACGAAAGCAAATAAACTGTTTGCTTATTTGGGAGGAGGTTCTGATATTCATTTGAATATTAAATCAAATCAAAATACAAATAACGAATAGGAGGTGCTTGAAATATGGCACGAAAATATGACCTAATTTCGGAGCTGTATAACCGAACCTGCAAAACTGTGGTAGCCAATCCGCAGAACTGGCAAGCATTTCTTAGGTCTGCTTGTCGTAATTATAAATTACGATATGACGAGCAGCTTTTAGTGTATGCACAGCGACCTGATGCAACAGCAGTTCTTGAAATTGAACGTTGGAATACCCGATTTGGAAGATGGGTTAATCGTGGTGCAAAAGGTATTGCAGTATTTGAAGATGCAAACCGAGAAAGACAGCGATTGACCCATTATTTTGATATTTCCGATACGCACGGTAGC
>JGI24712J26585_10003610_pt1 | contig 12153 bp, 8 predicted proteins | sample BioPla3DNA2_FD_26585 | JGI IMG/M metagenome (IMG submission 26585)
CGCAGCACGTCCGCCGTGTCCGGACGGGGCGCGGCGCCTGCGATTTCCTTGTTCACGTATCCGACCGGCTTGCGGAGCTGGTCGATATCGCCGGTCTCGCCCAACAGGGCGCTCAGACCTTTTCCTAATCCTCTTTTTTCCCTAGGCATGATTATTCGTTTTTGTCAAGCACCTCCTTGGCGAGGTTGAGGTAGTTGGAAGTCCCGTTGCTCATCACGTCGTACAAAATGATCGGCTTCCCGTGCGAAGGGGCTTCGCTCAGGCGGATGTTCCGCTGTATGATCGTTTTGAACACCATTTCCTTGAAATGCTCATTGAGTTCATTCACAACCTGCGTGTGCACCCTGGTCCGTCCGTCGAACATCGTCACCACGAATCCTTCGATGGTCAGCGAAGGATTGACACCGTTTTGGACGATACGGATGGTCTGAAGCAGTTTGCCGAGACCCTCAAGGGCGAAGAACTCGGGCTGCACCGGGATCATTACCGAATCCGCTGCCGTCAAGGCATTGACGGTCATGAGCCCCAGCGAAGGAGAGCAGTCGATGATGATGTAGTCGTAGTTGTTCCGGATCGGAGCGATTCTTTCCTTCAGGATGGACTCCCGGTTCTCTGCGTCCAGCATTTCAATCTCCACGGCGACGAGATTGATGTGGGAAGGAATCATCTGCAGGGAATTGATCTCGGTCTGGATCAAGGCGTCATGCACATCGATGCTGCCGATCATGACCTCGTACAAAGTCCGTTTCTGGTCATTCTCCGGGGAGAAATTCAGTCCCGAAGTCGTGTTCGCCTGCGGATCCGCATCAATCACCAGCACATTTTTTTCCAGCACCGCGAGCGAAGCGGCGAGATTGATGGCGGTCGTGGTTTTTCCGACCCCTCCCTTCTGATTGGCAATAGCGATGACTTTTCCCATATTTCAACAGTAACTTTAACTTACAAATGTAGTAAAAAACTTGCGAATTACACTGGATCTACATCCAAAGCGATGCGTCCGGAATATTTCCGCTCCCGTTCAAACGACTCCACGGTCTCTGCAAGGGCCTTTTTGTTCGCCGCGAGGGTCTTGTCTTTCCGAAGCAAAATCCGAAGATGCCGGATGTGCTGTCCCGAAATCTTGTCGATGGCAGGGGAATAGGGCCCCTCGATGCTGAGGACATTCGGCAGGCGGGCGCGCAGGGTCTGTCCGAAGGCACGGCTCATCGCGTCAATCCTGTCGGGATTGTAGTCCTTGAACACGACTCCGATGACCCGGGAATACGGCGGATAGCCGAAAAGTTTCCTTTCCGCAAGGAGCCGTCCCTGCAGATCGTCGGAACGCAGTTCACCGCTGATCTTTCGGTAGACCGGGTGATCCGGCTGAGAGGTCTGAATCACGAAAAGCCCCTTCTGCCCGCGTCGGCCACAGCGGCCCCGGAACTGCTCCAACAGTTGGAGACCTTTTTCGTCCGCGCGGAAATCCTGCTGTCCCATGATCGAATCCGCCTGAAACACTGCGACGAGTCGTAAACCACTGAAATCGAATCCCTTGGTTACGATCTGCGTGCCGATCAGCAGATCGATGGATCCGGCTGCAAACCGGCGGATCACCTCGGTCTCGTAGGCCCTGTTCTGGGCGGAATCGCTGTCCAGCCGCGCGATTCGAGCATCGGGAAACAGTTTCCGGGCTTCTTCCTCGATCTGCTGGGTTCCCGCTCCAAGAGGGAAAAACTTGCCCCCGCACTGTGGACATGTTCCGGAATATTCCTGTACCCGGCCGCAGTAATGGCAGACGAGTTTTTCGCTGCCGTCGGCGCGCTTGTGCAGGCTCAGGCGCACATTGCAGTGCTTGCATTGGGGAATATGCCCGCAGTCTTCGCACTGAACGAGCGGGGAATAGGATCGCCGCTCACGGAGCACGACCGCTTGCTCTCCTCGATCCAGACATTGCTGAATATGCGCGATCAGCTTGCGGGAAAATTGGCCGACCATGCCGTTCTTGCGCCGTTCCGCGATCGTATCCACGATTTCCACGTCCGAGTCCGCTGCGTCGAAGAAGCGCTTTGTCAAGAGAACGCGTCCGAACCGGCCTACGCTACAGTTGTAGAGTGATTCCAGCGAGGGTGTGGCCGACCCGAGGATGATGTTCGCACCGTGGATGCCCGCAAGCATGATGGCCGTTTCCCGGCCATGGTAGCGGGGGGCGGGGGAGTCCTGTTTGTAGGAGGTGTCGTGTTCCTCGTCCACGATGACAAGTCCCAGGTCCCGATGCGGTAGGAAGAGGGCGCTCCGAGTGCCCAGGACCAAGTAGCCGCGCCGCGGGTGTATTCCCCTCTCATCTCCTCGTCCATCGGCCGTTTTTCCGATAACGGCTTCGGGGTTGCCGGTTGTTTTTTCAACAACGGCTTCGGGGTTGCCGCTGTTGCGGAGGAAGGTCGCGACTTCCCGGCGTCCGGCCATGGTTTCCCCGGAATGGAAGACCTGCAGTTCCTGTGGGAAGAAGTCAGCGAGCCGGTCTTCCAGTTGCTTGCTGAGGGCGATTTCCGGCACGAGATAGAGGACGTTCTTCCCTTGCGCGAGGGTTTCCTGCGCCAGCTTGAGATAGATCTCTGTCTTGCCGGAACCCGTTACCCCGTGCAACAGCGCAGGTTTTCCGCTTCGGAAGATGGCTTTGATTTCCGAATATGCCTGCGACTGCGCGTCCGAGAGCACGACCGGTGTTTTCTCCGTTCCTGTTTCGTCTGATTGCAACTCCGTTGCGATTCCCGCTACAGTTCCTTTTCCGTCCGTCCCTGGAAGTTCGTGCAGTGACGCCGCTCGTTCGAGCGCTACCGTTTGCATGTTTACCTGTACAGTGAGATATTCCCGGATCGCCGCTGCTAGTTCCCGCTCGATCTTTTCTTTTTCCTCGGAATATCGCGCCCTTGTTTCCGGCTTCCTCGCCCTCTCGAGCGCCTGTTGCTTCTTGGCAAGCCGGCTCCTCAACGTCTCGATTTTCTTCTTCCGAGCTTCTGCCTGCCTTTGCCTCCGCGCCTCCTGAGCTGCTCTCTTCCTCGCCTCGACCGCTTCTCCCGCTACCTTCATCGCCGGATAGGCTGCCTTATACACTTCTCCCACCGTGCAAAGGTAGTAGTCGGCAACCTGCCTCCAGAGTTGGATCTCTTCCTGCGTGACGGGCTCCAGCCCTTCCGCCAACCCTTCGATTTCCTTGACGCCCTTGACAGGAGTCCCATCGGCCTGTATCGCCTCGGACGCCATCGCGCTCACCACCCCGACATATTCCTTCCCCGCAAAATTGACCCGCACCCGGGACCCGACCTTTATTTCGGCTGAGGGTTCGGTATTTACTTCTGCTGACGGGCAGCCCTTTGCTCCTAACCGGGGTTCGGTCTTTGCTTCTGCCGGGGGTACGGTCTTGATTTCGACGCCGGACCAGTCTTTTGCTCCCACATTGATCCGGGTGTCCATTGCCCTACCGTTCCCATTTGGATCTCTTGTCTCGGTTCCGTCCCCCCTGTCATCCAGATCAGCAGGCAGCCGATAGTAGGGCTCCCAGGTGAGCTTGAGAGGCAGAATGACTTGTATGAACGGCGCGTTCGGCATAACGGGCCTAATTTAACCATATTTTCGCCTGTCTGGAAAAATTTCAGCACGCTTTGGGGGAATTTTTGGAAAAAATTTGCAGACCGCTGAAAATTCTCTATCTTTGCAGTCCCGAAACGGGAAAATGGTGTCGTAGCTCAGGTGGTAGAGCAATGGACTGAAAATCCATGTGTCGCTGGTTCAACTCCAGCCGACACCACTTCAACCCCTTCAGATAAGAGTCTGGAGGGGTTTTCTGATTCAGACCAGACAGACTTCCTTTAGATATGACGCACTTTCTTTAGGCATGACGTACTTTCCGGATCATGGATCTGACGCAAAACCCTGCGGTGTCCCTTACGCCGCCCTGATCTTCCGGAATCCTAGGCGGCTGTTTACCCTGCCACAGTACACTTTATGTTCTACAACATTTTCTATAACTCGAAAAGGTAGACTCTTCAGCCGGATAATCCTCCCTACTATTTTTTTGCGAGAATCTGTATTCCTGATTTCCGGTTGTCCTGGACGTACCATTACCTACAATCTCGGTCCGTGGTACGGGGTGACGAACCCGGAACCCTCCTGCACGGCTGCCTAGGACATACTGCTGTTCTCCACCCCTGTCCGTGGCACGGGGGTGACGTACACCGGACCCTCCTGCACGGTTCTCTAGGACGTACTGCCGTCCGTGACCCTGGTCCGTGGTGAGGGGGTTACGAACGCTGAACCTGCTTACACAGCTCTCCAGAACGTATTACCGTCCGTGACCCCGGTCGGAGATACGGGGGTGGCGAACCCGGAACCCACCTGCGCGATGCTCTGAGGCACTCTACTGTTCTCCACCCCTGTCCGTGATGCGGGGGTGGCGAACCCCGAACCTGCCTGCAGGGTGCTCTAGAGCATACTACTGTTCTCCACCCTGGACCGTGGTACGGGGTGACGAACCCGGAACCCTCCTGCACGGCTGCCTGGGGCGTGCTGCCGTCCGTAACCCCGATACGGTCTCGCAAGTGGAAGAATATTCGAACACCTGCAACCGTAGTGGCCTCATCTTGACGGGAATATGTTTCCGGGTGGACGGTTCAATTGTCCACCTGGAAGAGGAGACTCCCAATTCAGGGCCTTGCAATGGGGCCGAGGTCTCGCAGGCGGATGATTCTGGACTTCACAGGCAAATGGATGTCCCAGACCTGCGGCCGGATCCTTTTTCAGGTGGACGTGCATTATTCCACCTGCAAGGGAGGAACGTGGCAGGAAGCCGTGTCGTGCGTCCAGGGGGTCGGGATGAAGACGCGAGGGTTAACCGGGGTCGGTCGGCAGGGTGGATGCTATCACTGACTTGTTTTTACCGCCCCACTCCTGTAGAAACTCCGTGGCCTTTACACGGACAACCACCTGAGGCGGAGCCGCGGGCACGTTTTGCCGGGATTTTGTGCCCGGACAACCACCTGAGGCGGAGCCGCGGGCACGTTTTGCCGAGTTTTGGTGCCCAGATAACCACCCAAGGCGGATCAGCGGCCATGTTTTCTCGGTTTTCCATCAAAATATATTACGAAAAACACATGAAGAGAAAAGGACATGGGGAAAAGAATATGAAAGAATATCAAGGAGAGAGGAGTGTATGGAGCTAAAAACACACCGAGAGAAGAACATACCACGGCTACGAAATCATGTCTAGTACCAGGATCTTGCGCTTTCGCTTTTTGAGAATTATCTTTGAAAAAATATTGTGAATCCTGAAAAGGTATAATAACTAAAGTATAAAGTATAGTGAAGAAAGACATCACGAAAGTATTCAATCCGAATTGCCTCTATCAGCGAATGAAGAGCATCAAGAATGCTGCATTGACGGTCGTGGGTTCCGTGTTTATGGTCGCGATGATTCAGTTGCCTGCCACGGCGCAACCACAGGTGCAGCCGCGAGGGCAAGCACGACCGCAAACCCAACCGCAAACACATGCACAACCCCAAGCGCAATCGGGAGCAGATTCCATTGGGCTGGCGAGTCCGGCGGGCGGCACCGTTGTAGAAGTTCGACCGCAGGCGAAACCGGATTCCGTTGCGCGGGCGCGGCCGGCATTCAGCCGTGCAATGCCGGATTACACGAAAATATTCAATGCAACTATCGTCGGGGACTACACGTACTCCGAACAGATGGTGGAAGGCGGGGACGGTTTCAAGCTTTTGACCAGAATCTATTTGCCGGAAGGCGAGGGACCATGGCCGGTTGTCGTGACCCGTACTCCGTATGTTTACGGCGGCCGGGGAGACAACCTGCTTTTAGGTCGCGAATATGCCAAGCGCGGAATCGGGTATATTCAGCAAGATTGCCGCGGCAAAGGCGGATCGGAAGGTTTTTACAGTCCGAATATTTATGAGCGGGAAGACGGTATCGCGCTGTATGAATGGCTGGACGCGCAGGAATGGTGCGGCAGCATCGGCATATTCGGTAGTTCCTACACGGCGCTCACGGGATGGATCGTGGCGGATTCTCTTTCGGCGAAAGTGAAGGCCATGTACCTCAGCCATTACGGTGTGGACCGTCACGTGTCCTGTTTTCGCGCAGGTCTTTTCAGACAGGACATCATGAGCGGATGGGCGATCGACAATGCCGAGGAGGACATCATCCGGCCTAAGCGGCAGCCGGGGCAACCGGTCGGCGAGAACTATTATGACTTCTATCTCTATCGGCCCCATGTCGAGGCGGATGTGAACATCCTCGGCCAAAAGCTCGGTTACTATCGAGACTGGATCACCCATACGGATTACAACGATCCGTACTGGAACCAAGGAGTTTGGAGCGACTTGAAAAAGGCGAGCGCTGCCGTCGATGTTCCCATCACGATCGTCGCTGGTCAATTCGACCACCATGAAGAAGGGACGCTGCTGGGATACGAAAGACTTGCTCCTGCCGTAAAGGAGCGCAGCCGGCTCATTCTGGGTGCGTGGAACCACAGTTTTCAGCCTACTCCCACCCATATTCCNCACGAGCANGCCCGCGACTTCAACACGACTGCGGACCAGTTCGATTGGTTCCATCGTATTCTCATTCAGAATATCGTCCCGGAACCGGANATCCGTGTTTACGACATNGAAGCGGATCGATGGATTCAATTGGAAGAATGGCCGATTGATCCGGATGCCGAGAAAGTGTATTATCTTACCTCAGCCACAACCGGAGAAAAGGACAATGTCTTTACGTTAAGCGACCGGGCCGAGAGCAAGGGGACTAAGGTCAGCTATGTCTATGATCCGGATGATCCCGTTTACGCGACGGCCGGTGAAACCATATTCACAACTCAGGCGCGTCGCGGATCTCATCCGCAGCCGGAAGCGGGTTACCGTGACGATGTGTTGAGCTTCGTCAGCGCGCCCTTGCAGGGGGACATGACCATTGCAGGTGCCGTCAAGGTTGTCCTCACCGTGAGCACCGACGTTGACGATACGGCCTTCGCTTTTACCTTGAGCGAGGTTACTCCGGACGGAAAGGCTTATAACATGCGAAATTCCATTACCACCTTGTGCTATCGGAACGATCTGCTCGGGGATAGGCAAAAATACAAACCGGGCAAAAAAGTCCGGGCGGAAATCGTTGCCCTTCCCATCGTTTGGACAGTGAAGGCCGGCAACTGTCTAAGGCTCGACATTCAATCTTCCCTGTTTCCTGAATATGCCGTCCATAGCAACTACGCAGGTGTATGGGCAGAGCAAAGTTCAACCAGGAAGGCTTGCCAGAACATCTTCGTCGGCGGAAAGAAGGGTTCNTATGTTTCCTTGCCGATTTGGCAGAAACACGTGATTAATTGACTATATTTGCGAAATAGATGNNCAATTTGCGAAATAGATGTCCACNGGAACCCGATCATACAACGTCGCAGATCACGTCTTTTCTTTGCAGATGGACGGGATCGCCGGTTTGCGTGCCGGGCTGAAAAATTATGAGCCTTTCCGGATTGATGGCCGGCGAAGTCAAGGCCGGGAGCGCAATCCTCAAAAAATATTCACCCTCAGGCTTTTCGAGAAGCTGGAGTTTCCGGCCGTCAAGCCCTTCTACCTTTCCGAACCGGAACCGGACGAGCGGAGGATCGACGTCTACGTGACGGAAGCGGGGGACTATCTTTTCGAGATGGGTCCATCCGCGGACGGACCTGTCGTCGGCAAACTGCTGTCAAGCCCGGACTTCTCGGAAGGGAAGTTGTTGGCGGTCGTTCCGAAATATTCCGAATTCTGCATCAACAACGCCCTGATGCTGCAATATGCCTTCCGCACGGCGACGGAAAGCACCCTCGAGATGCACGCCTCCGTCGTTCAATGGGAAGGAAGAGGCTATCTTTTCCTGGGGAGGAGCGGCACAGGCAAGAGTACCCACAGCTCCCTGTGGCTCCGGCATATTCCCGGAACCCGCCTCCTCAACGACGACAATCCCGTCGTACGCATCGCGGACGGCGTCCCTACCGTTTACGGGACTCCCTGGAGCGGAAAGACTCCTTGCTATCGGAACGAGCGCGTTCCGATCGGGGCGATTGTCCAGATCAACCAGGCGCCGGAGAACAGGATCCGCAGGATGTCGGTGCCGGAAGCCGTCGCCTCCCTTTTCGCATCCTGCTCCGGTCTGAAATCCATCCGGTCCATCGGAGACGGTCTCTTCGCCACCATCGCTTCCGTAATCGAGAGCGTTCCATGTTATCTGCTCGATTGCCTCCCCGACCGTGAGGCGGCTGAAATCTGCCACAAAACCGTGACGCAATATGGAAAGTAAGGTTCTTCCGAATGACGTGATGCTGGAAATGGTCGGAACCTTCCTCGCCGAAGGGAAGTCGGTGCGTATGACCCCGAAGGGATGCAGCATGCTTCCGTTCATCCGGGGAAACCGTGACAATGTGATACTGGCGAAACCGTCGCGGGCGCTTGAAACCGGAGACATCGTGCTTGCGAAGGTTCGGGAGAACTATGTGATGCACAGGATCTGGGCGTTGGACGGAGACCGTATCATCCTGATGGGGGACGGTAACCTGAAGAGGAGGGAGCGCTGCGCTTCCAAAGACGTGATCGGTATCGTGACGGAAATTGTCAAACCGGACGGGAGACGGGTACGGCCGGGCAAAGGCCGGTTTTGGCGCGCGATGCTTCCTTTCCGCAGGTGGATACTGGCGATTTTGAGGAGAACCGTGTACCGTAAAGACAATCAGCATCCATGAAAGATTTCAAGACATGCATGAAGGGGCTGAACCGCATGGCCAAGCCGGTGCGAGGCAGGAATGCTGTTTCTGTTCTCGTCGGAATCGTCCGTATTCTGGCCTCGCTGACTTTCGTCTGGGCGAGCAAGCGCCTGGTCGATATCGTTACCGGCGTGGTCGATGCTCCGCTGTACCCGAATGTCTTCCTCATGGTCGGGATCATGCTTGTGCAGATCTCCTGCAACTTGTTTTCCACCTACTGGATGAACCTGAACGTGGTCAAAACCCAGAACAGCCTGCGGCTCGGTTTGTTTGCCCACGTGTTGAACGCCCGGTGGAGCGGTCGTGAAGCCTTCCGCTCCGGTGACACGATCAACCGGCTCGAAGAGGACATCCGCGTGTTAACCGAACTGATCTGCAACCGGATTCCCGAGGTCCTGATCACGTCGACGCAGTTGCTGGCCGCTTCCGCCTACTTGATGTGGATGGAGGCATCGCTCCTGTGGGTGTTGGTCGTGCTGATGGTCGTTGCTGTTCTCGGTTCGAAACTCTTCTTCGGCAAACTGCGCCAGTTGACCGCGGCCATACGCGCCCAGGACAGCGAGGTGCAGCAGCTCTTGCAGGAGAATCTCCAGAATCGGGTGCTGGTGCTGACCCTCTTCGGAGTCGGCCATGTGGTCTCGCGTCTTGCCAGCCTCCAGGATCTGTTGAAGAAGAACACCGTCAAGCGGCTGAACTACAATGCGGTAGCAAGGGGGTTCATGAGTTTCGGATTTATGGCCGGATACGCCGCGGCCTTCCTCTGGGGAATATTCGGGATCAAATCCGGGGCCGTGACCTTCGGTATGATGACCGCTTTCCTGCAACTCGTCGGCCAGATCCAGCGCCCGATCGCGGACTTGGGCCGTCAGGTCCCCGCCTTCATCAAGGCGCTGACTTCCATTGAAAGGCTTCTTGAACTGGAAGACCTCAAGGTCGAAAACTACCGCGGGGATATCCGGCTCGAAGGCGCGCCCGGAATCGATATGAAGGACGTGACTTTCGCTTACGAGGGGAAGAATGTCCTGGAAAATTTCTCCCATATGTTCCGGCCGGGCACCTTCACGGTCATCGCAGGGCCCACAGGGGTCGGGAAGAGCACGCTCACACGGTTGATGCTCGGACTTCTGACTCCGGGACAGGGGAAGGTGCTGCTTTATTCCCCGGGCGGACAGTCTCACGTGGCCGATGTGAACACGCGATGCAATTTCATGTACGTGCCGCAGGGGAACAGCCTCATGAGCGGGACAATCCGGGAGAACATGCGCCTGGCGAAGCCGGACGCGACCGACGCTGAGATTGAAGAAGCCTTGAATATAGCAGCCGCGGGATTCGTGTATGAATTGCCCGACGGGCTGGAGACGCTCTGCGGAGAAGGCGGAACCGGGCTGAGCGAGGGGCAGAGCCAGCGGATCGCCATCGCGCGGGCCCTCTTGCACGAAGGCGGCGTGATGATCCTCGACGAGGCGACATCTGCCCTCGATTCCGAGACGGAGGAACGGCTGCTCAAGAATATCGCGTCGCGCTACAAAGGAAAGAAGACCGTGATCTTCATTTCCCATCGTCCCGCAGCCGCCCGAATCGCTGACGAAGTGTTGAATCTATAGACTGGAATCAGGCATTTTTCTGTATATTTGCAAGCATATGCCTTACCTATGTGAAAAACAGCATTTTGCGTGTTGAATTTGTCACACGCAAAGGCGAAGCTGTATGCTAAACTTTGGCTGATAGTCTGAAACAGAAGACATTCAAGGGGATGGTGTGGCGTTCGGGAGAAAGCTTCATCACCTATGGCGTCTCCTTTGTCGTGGGGATCATCCTTGCGAGAATCCTGAATCCGGCCGATTTCGGCTTGATCGCCATGGTGGAGGTCTTCACCGCCATCGCCGTCACTTTCGCGGATTCCGGGTTCACGAACGCGCTGATCCGCAAGAACAACAGGAAAGACATCGACTATTCGACCGTCTATGTGACGAATGTCGTCATTTCGACCGTTTTTGCGCTGATCCTGTTCTTCGTCGCCACGCCGATCGCGAACTTCTACAACCAGCCGCTTCTCCAGAAGATCGTCCGCTTCAACGCCCTTATGGTGTTCCTCGGATCTTTTTTAGCGGTCCAGTCGGCCAGATTGACCATTCAACTGGACTTCAAGACCAGGGGCATCATCAATGTTGTGGCGGCGACCATTTCGGGCATTGTCGCGATCGTTCTGGCGCTTCTCGGATACGGGGTCTGGTCGCTTCTCTATCCCGCGTTTTTCGCTTTGCTGGCCAAAGCCGTGTTGTTCTGGCGCTACCAGCGCTGGTTCCCGGGATTCAGGTTCTCTTGGAAGACTTGGCGCGAATTCTTCAGTTTCGGTTCAAAATTGCTGCTCTCCGGTTTGTTGGACACCATCTATGGCTACATCTATCCCATCGTGATCGGGAAGAAGTTCTCCGCGGCGGATCTGGGGTACTACACAAAAGCGGAGTCTTACGCAAGGCTCCCTTCGACCGTTTCCACCTCCGTGCTCGGCAATGTTACCTTCCCGGTTCTGGCCCGCATACAGGATGACGATGCGGCGCTGCAAAGCGTGTACAGGCGGCTGATCAGCCTGTCCGCCTTCGTCATATTCCCCATCTTGATGGGAATATGCGCCCTCGCGAAGCCTTTCGTTATTTGCCTGCTCACCGAGAAATGGAGCGAGAGCGTGATCTATCTCCAGATTCTGTGCTTCGCCCTGATGTGGTATCCCGTCCACGCGCTGAATTTGAACCTCCTGCAGGTGAAGGGAAGATCGGACTTGTTTTTGCGGCTTGAAGTCATCAAGAAGATTCTGGGGGTGGCGATCCTGATTGTCTCGATTCCCTTCGGCTTGGTGTATATGTGCGCCGGAAGGGTCTTATCCTCGGTGATTTGCTTGGTCATCAACACCCACTACACAGGCAAACTCATCCACGTCGGTTTCTTCAAGCAGATGAAAGACATCGCTCCTTCCCTGCTCTATTCTTTGGCGATGGGACTCTCGGTCTGGTTCCTGATCCAGTGGATTCCGAATCTGTGGGTCCAACTGTTTGCGGGAATCCTGGTCGGCGTTGCCTTCTATTACGGCATCGCCAAACTCACGAAGTCGCCGGAACTTGCTTATATGATGCAACTTGTGCAAGAAAATTTCCCCCGAAATGGAAAACAATAGAGTCATTACCGTCACATCGCCTCTGCTTCCGGATCTGGATGCCTTCCAAGAACTCCTGAAGCAGATCTGGGACAGCAAGTGGATCACCAACAACGGAGACTTCCACAAGCGGCTGGAGGCGGAACTCGCCGACTATCTGAAAGTCCCGTACGTCAGCCTGTTTACGAACGGAACCCTGCCGCTGATGACCGCTTTGCA
>JGI24712J26585_10003611_pt1 | contig 12150 bp, 16 predicted proteins | sample BioPla3DNA2_FD_26585 | JGI IMG/M metagenome (IMG submission 26585)
AAATAAAAAACTTGAACTGGAAAATTTAACATATCAAATGACTGGTTCTAGAGCTTTATCTTTTACTGATAAGCCTCCGACTGTCAGCAAATCAATTAAATCACCTCAAGAAAAGTTTATTTATAAGTATTTAAAATATGAACAAGAAATAAAATCAGACATAGCAAAGCTGTTGGATCTAAAAAAAGAAGTCATGCAAATGATAGACAGAATTGGTGATTCCAGCTGTGTTGATCTGCTCTACAGACGTTACATTCACTGTCAGTCCTGGAAACAGATATCTGCTGAAATGAACTACAACCACCAGTACATATTCCAGCTGCACAGCAAGGCTTTAAGCCTTTTTGATGAAGTTCTTACTAAATCTTACTTTTTAATGTGATATTATGTTAGTGTGAAAATAAAGGCATCCGGCACAGGGGGTGTCTTTTTATTTCGAAAGGTCAGTGCAAGCTCATAGTTTTTTGTCCTCTTTTATAATATTTTTTCCATGCTGACCTTTAATCTAAAGCCAGGTATATGTTAGCTCCTTTCTGGATATCTGGCTTTTTATAATTTGGAATGTGGGGTGAGAAAATGTCAGAAGATAACTTGATTCCTGTTACGGAGCGAAGCAAGGACGAAGCAAGAGAAATTTCCAGAAAAGGCGGGATAGCTTCTGGCAAAGCTCGCCGTAAGAAAAAACTGATGAGAGAACAGTTGGAACTGCTGCTTTCTCTTCCTTTGAAAAATGAAAAAGTTGAACAGAAATTAACTGAATTAGGAATCTACAAAAAGGATATGGACAACCAGATGGCTCTGATTGCTTCAATGTTTGCAAAAGGCTTGTCTGGTGATGTTCCCGCTGCAACTTTTATAAGAGATACAATTGGCGAAAAGCCAGTTGAAATGATAGGCTTCCAAGATATCGAATTGGTGATTGAAGATGAAGTTAAAATTGAGTAGAAACTTGTTTAATGATTCATTTTTCCCTTTTTTAACTGATTACAGAACCAGAACAGAAGTTTATTATGGTGGAGCTGGAAGCGGTAAGTCGGTATTTGTAGCTCAAAAGCTGCTGATAAAGGCAATCAAATCAACAAGAAGAGTGTTGGTAATCCGTAAAGTTGCAGCTTCTTTAAAAGATAGCTGCTGGCAGCTGATACTGGATTTGCTTGTAAAGTGGAAGCTTTATTCCTATTGCAAGATAAACAAAAGTGATTTAACAATTACATTACCAAATGGAAGTGTGTTTATTTTCAAAGGGCTTGATGACCCTGAAAAAATAAAATCAATTACAGGTATAGCTGATATTTGGGTTGAAGAGGCAAGTGAACTGACAAACGAAGATGAATATGACCAACTGCAGTTAAGGCTTAGAGCCAATGTCAGCGACTCGCAGATGTTTCTGAGTTACAACCCGATAAGCAAAGCCAACTGGGTATATCGCAGATTCCACGAAAGCCAGCCAGACGAAGTGCTTATTCACAAATCAACCTACATAGATAACAGATTTCTGCCAAAGGCATATATAAGAAAGTTGGAATCGTTAATTAAAACAAATCCAGTTTATTATCGAGTTTATGTTTTAGGCGAGTTTACTTCGTTAGATAAGTTGGTATTCACAAATTGGGAAGTCAGGGATTTTGATGATGATTTGAACATCTTTGAATTTGATGATGCTATTTTTGGTTTAGACTTTGGCTATGTAAATGACCCGACTGCTTTTGTTGCTGTAAAGGTAAACAAGAAAAGAAAAGAGCTTTATATTTATGATGAGTTGTACCAGACTGGTATGTTAAATAGCTCAATAGCAAACTGGATAATATATAAAGGTTATTCAAAGGAAGTAATTTACGCAGACAGTGCAGAGCAGAAAAGTATTGAAGAGATAAAAAGGCAAGGTGTGAGCCGCATTAAACCCGCTGCAAAGGGTAAAGGGAGTGTAATGTGGGGAATAGATATCATCAATCAGTATCGCTGTTATATCGCCTCTAAATGCGTTAATACGATTACCGAATTTCAAAACTATTCATATAAGAAAGATAGAAAAACAAATGAATATATCAACGAACCAGTTGATGAGTTCAACCACTTGTGCGACGCTTTAAGATATGCAATGCAGAAAATAACCAAGCCGCAGCTTAATTCAATGAGCAAGAGGGCTTTGGGTTTATAAAAGGAGAAAAATATGTACAGACTTAACACAAATACTGAAATGACAATAGATAGAGCAGTTAAATATGTTGAAGATTTCGAGCTGGCAACTTTGCCGCTTTTACTGAAATATGAAAGATATGACAACTGGCAACACGATATATTAAACAGAGCTTTTGAAGATGATACAAAGCCGAACAACAAAATAGTGCACACATATTGCAACTACATTTCAAATACTCTGACTTCTTACTTTATGTCAAATGGAGTGAAATATTCTGCTGATGATGAATCGGCAGTTGCAGAACTGAATAAAATATTCAGATACAATGATGAGCAGTCACACAACTATTCACTTGCCAAGGAAGCGTCAGTGTTCGGCGTGGCTTATGAATTGGTGTATGTTGATATAAGGGGTGATGTCAGATTCAAGAAGCTTAAGGCAACCGAGTGCATACCGATATACGATAACACTCTGGAAGATGAGCTGCTATATCTTATTCGTTTCTATGACAGCAAAGACATTTTAGAAAAGGAAGCTACACGCATTATTGAAATTTATTCCAGGGAAAGCATTGCCAGGTATAAAGGAAAGAGCAATGCGTTTCAGTTTGTTGATGAACAGCCACATGGATTTACAGAGTATGTTCCAGTTTCGATTTATAAAAACAACGAAAAGCAGAAAAATGACTTCGGCATGATTATTACCTTGAATGACGCTTACGATATGACGGTCAGCGATTCAGTAAATGACATGGCACAATTTGCTGACAGCTATCTTGTGCTAAAAGGACTTGGAGATGTCAGCGATGATGATTTAAGGAAAATGAAAATCAACCGAACACTGCTTCTTGATGATGAAAGCGGGGCAGATTTCTTAGTTAAAAATGTAAATGACGCTTATGCTCTAAACATATTGAACAGATTGGATAGTGATATTCACAAGTTCAGCGGAAGCATGGATTTAACAAGTGATATTACAGCATTGAGTGGTATTGCTATCAAATATCGTTTAATTGCAATGGAAAACAACGCAGCCGCCAAACAGACAGAGTTCAAAAAAGGATTGTTGAGAAGAATTGAGCTTATTTCACAGATTATCAGTGTGTTAGGTGGTGCAAGCGTTATTACTGAAATTGAAATCAGTTTCAGCCGCAACCTGCCAACCGACGAAATGGAAGCAGCGGAGCTGGTAAACAAGCTTCGTGGCATTGTCAGTGATGAAACATTGTTATCTTTGCTGCCATTTGTTGAAAATGCACAGGATGAGCTGGAAAAGATAAAAAAGTCAGATGACATTTACAAGGATGTTGAATCAGATGAAAAAGTTATCGAAAAGACAGATTGAAAAACTTGAAGATAAAATTTTTAAGAAAGCAACTGACAAAAAGAAAATCAGAAAATACTATCGTGATACTTATGAAGATATTTTAGACGAACTGGCACGATTGGTTTTCGATACAACGTTAGTGTTATTGTTCAGTAAAAAGAGCATAGAGCCGATTCTAGACACTTTAGCAGAGCAATTTGAAAAAGAGTTGAGAAACAGGCTTGAAGAGGTAATTGTAACTACTTCTATGGCACTAACAAAGGCTGGACTGGAAAAAGAAGTCATTGACACGATTATTAACTACAATTTTCATGGTACCAACTTTTCTGTGCGTATCTGGAAAGATACAGCACGATTACAGAGAAGAATATATCATGCAGTAGGGAATATGCTTGCTCAAGATGAATTCAGCTCCAGCAGGCTTAAAGAGGCTCTGATGAAAGAGTTCAATACCAGCTACTACAATGCTAACAGGTTGGTACGAACAGAAGTAAGCAGAGCATTTAACCAGGCGACTTTAATGACATACAAAAGAAACGGAGTTGAAAAAGTCAGAATACTGGTTAAGGAAGATGAGCGACTATGCTCAACTTGCAGCACTTATATCGGAAAGGTGTGGGAGATAGAAAAAGTACCACAATTACCTGAACATCCGAATTGTAGGTGTTGCTATATGGCGGTAATCTAACCGCATTTCATACTTAAGGGCATTTGAACTGAAGGAGGAAAAAATATGGAAATCAAAACAAATGTAAATGAAACAGGAAACAATGCAAACGTAGCAGAAAGCAAAAAAGAAACAAAAACCTATACACAGGAAGAAGTAGAAGCATTATTACAGGCAGAAGGTGACAGAAGAGTATCACAGGCTCTGAAAAAGAAAGAGCAGGAACTCTCGGAAGCGGCTAAACTCCAGGCTATGAACGAAAAAGAAAAACAAGCCTATGAAATCGAAAAGATGAAAAAAGACTTGGAAGAAAGAGAAAAGCTTGTAGCCTTGAATGAGAATAAGTTTGTAGCAATGCAGGTTTTATCTGACAAGAAACTGCCAACTGATTTAGCGGATTTAGTAGTAGCGGACACTGCTGAAACAACTAAAGCCAATATTGCAACATTAGAAAAAGCAATAAACAACATGGTAGCAGATGAAGTCAAGAAAAAGATAGGTGTAACAATAAACACTGGCAATGTTCCAAGTGGAGCAATGAGCAAGGAAGCCTTTTTCAAGATGAGTCTGTCAGAGCAGCAGGCTTTTGCTAAAAGTAATCCGGACATTTACAGACAATTTATTAAATAGGAGGAATATTTTTAGATGGCTAATCAAATTTATGATAATTTTGTATTAGAAAATGCTTTAGAAAATCAGTTAACAACTGGTTTAGATATGGCTTTATTTTTAACAGTAGACAATTCACTTGCTTTAGAAGCAGGTATGAAGAAAAAAGTTCACGTTTACAGCGGTACTGGAGACGTGGAAGATTTACAAATGGGTTCAGGCAACTCAGCTAGTATGGAAATCGGTTTCATTGAAAAGGAATATGAAGTTGGTGTAACACAGGGCAGAGGTGTTTATTACGACGAACAGGCGATGAGAGACCCATTCGCTATTGATAGTTTAGTCAAATACATGGGTGATACCATGATTAACGACTTTACAGAAAAAGCAATCAATGAAATGAAAAATGCTGAATTAGGTCAGGTGGTATCAACATGGAACTTTGACGCAGTAGTAGACGCAATTTCAAAAATGCCTATTGAAAACGCAACCGGTGGATTTATGCTGGTACACAGAGACCAGTTGGCAGCATTAAGAAAAAACCTTAAAGACGATTTGAAATATGTAGAAGCATTTGCAAGAAGTGGCTACATTGGCACCGTTGCTGGCTTTAACGTTTATGTATCAAATGCAGTTCCAAGCGGTTTAGCATTTTTAGGTTTCAAAGAAGCAGTAACAGCTTTCATCAAAAAAGGCATTGAAGTCGAGCAGGAAAGAGATGCAAACACTCGTAAAAACTCTGTATTCAACAGAAAGGTAGCTTTAGTAGCATTTACTGATGCCAACAAGCTGGTCATGATGGGTGCAGGTCAGGCAACTNCAGCAACTATCACAACTTATACTGCGGGAGCGAAGACAGTGGCAGGAGCAGCAACAACTGGAGCAACAGTTGAAGTCTATATCAACGGAAAATTAGACAAGACAGCAACAGCAGCAAACAGTGCATATTCAGTGACTTGCAGCGAAAACCTGGCTTCTGGTGACAAAGTTAAAGTAATTGCTAAATTAGATGGTTACATCAATTCAGTAGCGAACAAGACAGTAGAATAATCAAAGGGGGGTGCTTTATGTTAGCACTACTTAAAATCTATCTGAACATTGAAGATAGTTCAAAAGACGGTTTATTAGAAGCAATAATTAAAAATGCTCAATATGAGTTTGAGGACATTACCAACAACACATTTGACGACACTGATGACAGGCAGATAAGCATTATCATTGACATGGCAAAGATTAAATATCACAGGCTTGGAGTGGAAGGTGTAGAAAGTCAGTCATATAGCGGAGCAAGTGAAAAGTTCACTGATGGATTTCCAAAAGAACTCAACAGAAGAATAATGAGATACAAGAGGTTGAAAGTGGTATGAATTACAGGCAACTTAAAAAGTATCTGTTATTTGACAATAAACGTATTAATGAATATGGGGAGCAAGAGAAATCTACTTCCCATATTGCAGTAATAGAAGCCTGGATTGTAGAAGAAGAAAAATATGCAATGGTTGATAATATTACTTCGCTGATAAGTAACTATTATGGTTTAACTTTTTATAAAGGTTGTAAACCAAATATGATTTTAGAAAGTGGGGAAGAGAAATATCGAATAGTCAGTTGTGTAAATTCTACAAGAAAGGCTCAATTAAGATTATTAAAGATATGAGTAAAAAAAGTGTATTAATTGCATTAGATAAACTGTTAGAGCCCAAAAAAGTAAATCAGGCTTTATATAAGGCTGGTTTATATTTAGAAGGGCAGATTAAAGAAAAGATAACTACTTTAGATATCGTGCGATATGGGGAATTAAGAGAATCGATAACTACTCAAATGAAAGATAATGTGTGTGTAGTAACTTGTGGTGCTGAATATGGCATTTATATAGAACATGGCACAGGTTTATTTGGTGTAAGGCAAGATTATATTTACCCAAAAAACAAAAAAGTGTTGAGATGGCTTGACGAAAATGGCAGAGAAATATTTGCTAAAAGAACAAAAGGGCAACCAGCACGACCATTTTTTTATCAAACACTGATAGATAAAGGGTTAGAAATAGTAAAAATATTTAAAAGGGAGATTAACAAATGATAGATGTTTATCAGCCAATAGTGGCTAAATTAAATCAATTAGGTCTTCCTGTTTATCATGAACACATTACAGAAGAGATAAACACATTTCCGTGTTTAACTTATGCAATAGTGAGTGATACAGATGATATTATTAGTGATTCATTGGCTTATGGTAGAGTTATACTTCGTGTGTCAGTTTGGGGTAGTAATTTAGTTGAAATACTACCTATTTGTCAACAAGTCGATTCCAAAATAAAGGAATATATAGCAAAAAGAACAGGTGCAGAAGATATAACTTATCAGGCTGATGAAAAGGCTAAACGAGTATTAACTTATTTGTTAAAAACAAAGGAGATTAGATAATGGCAATTTTAAGTAAAAATAGCAAATTAGGGTATAAAGAAACATCCAGTGCTACAACTTATAATAATTTACCTGATTTACAATCAATTGGTGAAATATTTGGTGATGCTGAACAGGTGGATGTAACTACTCTGGCAAGCACCAGAAGACAGTATATTGCGGGCTTATCTGATACTTCGGCTTTAGAATGTAAGTTTTTGTTTGTCAACAGTGCAGCAACAGACTCTTTCAGAGTGCTTAAGGCAAAAGAAGGAGTTACACTGTGGTTTCAGATTGAATTGGCAGATGGCACAAAAATAGCCTTTACAGGTCAGGTATCAGTAAAAATTGATGAGGTGGCAGTCGGTGAACCTATCACCTTTACAGCAACCATAGCGGTAGGCGGTGAAATGACTGTTACAAATCCAACAACAACAACATAGAAAAGGAGTTAAAAAATGAACTATATCACAATTGAACTTGCGGGCAAAGAGTATAAGGCTCGATTAGACACAAGGGCTTGTGTAGAGTTGGGAAGAAAACTTAAAACTAATCCTCTTAATATTATGTTAGGAGTGGCAGATGGTGGGATTCCACAACTCGAGGATTTATTAATCATAATTCATGCAAGCCTACAAAAATTAGAACATGGAATATCAATTGATAAACTCTATGACATTTATGATGAACACGTTTCACAAGGTGGTAGCATAGATGATTTGGTAGATATTGTTATCAAGATATTTCAACATTGTGGTTTGATTAAAAATGAAGAAACTGATTGATGAATTGCTACAAGCAGCACTTCAATGTGATATATCAGTTTTAGATTTTTGGGACATGACTTNTTTAGAAGTCATACAAACAATAGAAGCATATGAAAAGAAAAAAAAGTTGAGTCTACAAGAAGAAGCCTCGATGGTTTATCAAGAGGCTCAACTTATTTCGTGTTTTATAGGTGGTTTAATGGGAAAAGGAAAAGTACCATCGTTACATGAATCGTTTCCATTTCTATTCGAAGAAGACAAAAAAGAAATCGAAAAACAAGAAAAAGATAATTTATTAAGTTTTGTTGAAAGACACAACAAAAAGGGGGCTAATACATGGAAGAAAGAATGAATATAACCATATCAGCCGAAACAAGAAAAGCACTTAGTCAAATAAAGCAATTAAAAGCTGAATTACAAACATTAAGTGAAAAATCATCAATTGGTGGTTTAGATACAATGTCTGTAAAAGAATTACAGGAAACATTAAAGTATTTTCAATCTTATGGTAGTAAAGGCTTTGAAGCACAGATAAAAGATTTGCAAAAAGCAATAGAGTTACAGCAAAAAATAAGTGGTTTATCAAGCCCTCAACAAGGTGGAGGGGGCATTAATATCAACAAAGGTTTAATTGCTCAAATTGCTGGCGGGGTATTTGCAGTACGATCTATTTATCTTTTAGTTAGAAAAATAGCAGGGCAAAATGAAAACTTAACAAAAGCAGTAGATTATTTAATGCAAACAATAGGTGCATTATTAAAGCCATTACTTGATTTTATTGCTAAACTTATAATGGCAGTTGCTAAAGTGTTAGGTAGTTTTTTCAAAGTGCAAGTAAAAACTGGCAAAACAACCAATAAAATATTATCTAAACAATTAGCAAGTTTTGATGAAATAAATAATTTAACTCGTGAAAAGGGGAGTAGTGTTGGTGGCAGCGGTTGGGAAAAAGTAAGCAATACCATAAAAAGTGAAACAAAACCACTTTTAGAACAATTTCAAGAAGTTGCTGATGCAACTAATAGAAAATTACCACCTTACATACAAAAGTGGGCTGAAACTGGCGATTATTTATATTACACATTTTTACCTGAATTAAAGGAAAAATTAAGCAAATGGTGGAATGAGGGTTTTGGTTGGAATAGCAAATTAAAAGATGGTTTAGAAAGTGTTAAAAACTCTATATTAGGCAATAATAGTAATAAAATATTAGCCAGCATAGAAAAAAATATAATTGGAAAACAAAATGAAAGTATCAGAGCAATTAAGCAAATAAACAATCGAGCTGTTAGATTAGATGTCAATATGGACATTAAACCTAATGTTAGTGGTGGTGGAAGTGTTAAGTTTAGTCAAATTGCTCATTTATCAACTGGTGGTCTGATAAACGAAGGTTTATTTGTTGCTGGGGAAAAAGGTCCTGAACTGGTAGGTACAATGGGTAAACAATCTGTTGTAGCAAACAATATGCAAATTGTGGAAGGCATTAAGCAAGGCGTTAAGGAAGCATTGGCTGAAAGTTCACAAGCAATAAATATCAGTGTTGATGGGGAAACTTTAGCAAGAGTAGTAAGTAAAAATATACAAAGAAATAAAAGAATAATGGGGGTAGGTTAAGATGGCTTATTTTGATTTTTCAAACAATGGTACAACTTGGGTTACTAACCTACCTGAACCAGCAACTCAAGAAATCGATTATGAAGATTTAGATTTAGATAGTTATAGAAGTGTAGTTAATGGAAATATTATCAGAAGAGTTGTAGGTTACAAGTGGATTAAGGTTGGATTTGGCTATAATTTTTTAACTACAACACAAGCGAACGCTTTAGAAAATGTTTTAAAACAAGCCAACGATATTTATATTAGAATCTACACACCTGATAACGCAAATTCAAAAAGTGTTTATCGTGGTTATGTATCAAAGGTTAGGTTTAATTTAGTTGTTACACCAAGTGGTCGAGGATTTACTGCTTCATTTAATTTTATTGAGGGTAAAAGATGATTAGTTTTAAGTTTGATAATGTAACAATTAATAACGACTATATTTTCAAAATAGAAATGAAACAACAACCAACTGATTTTAATTTTAAATTAGGTATGACTGTATGTCGTACTATGGTTTTGGAAATAGGCAAGGGAGCAGTTGCCGCAATTCCAGAAGTGGTAGATGTTTACGAAAATAATATTTTGAAATGGTCTTTTGAAGTAGACGAGTTAACAGAAATAAACGACTTTGTCTATCGCATTTTCTTAACTGATAAAATGGTTTTGTTAAACCAAAAATTTGATTGGGGCAATGATAAAGTTCAGAACATTCTAAATGCAATCTGTAATGAATATGATATGACGAATATCACTTTACCAGCTGCCATAGGAAATATTGAAATAGAATATGACGGTTATACCACACCGAGAAGATTAGTGGGTTATATCGCTGAACTTATGGGTTGCTATGCTTTAATTGATAAAGGCAATCTGACATTCAGAACATTTGGTCAAAGAACTCATACATTAAATATAAACACTGCTGACAGATACGATATCGGCGACCATCACAAAATAAGTAGAGTGGTTTATGACAATCTGGCTCATTTTGAAAATGGCGATGAAACAGGTGATACTATTTATCTTGATAAAAACAATTTCCTTTTGACTGCACAGGCACAGGTTAACAGCATTTACAATGTTATAAAGAACTTCGAGTGGTATGATGTTTCCATTGAAAAATGCGAAGTGTCATCAGATGTTGACTTCGGCGATTTGATTTCATTTGGAACATATAAAACCATAGCGGAAGTCAATTTCAGCTATAATGGCGGCTGGTCAGGTGGCTATAAGTGTAAATACACCACAATGAGATTTCAGGAAACTGATGTTGTAGATAATATAAATCAAGAAATAGCAAAGGTAAATGTAACCATTGACAACCAGCAGGCTCAGATTATTCTGACAGGCGAAAGGCTTGATGAGATCGAGGGAGAAACACAGATTTTATCAACTCATTTTTATGTTGATGCAGTAAATCAGGAAGCCAGAGTAACAAGTCAGGAAACAACTAATCCTACCAGTTATACTGCTTTCAAAGGCGATGGTATGAGAGTGTATGTTGACAACAATAAAGTGGCAGAGGCTACTTCAAGCAGATTTGAATGTAACAAAGGTTTAGGAGTTCAGGACTGGGCTATCGAGCAAGGTAGCAGTGCAAATGTGCTTAACTTTTACAGAAAGGGGTAAGGTATGGCATTAATTCAAATTGGACAAACAATTACAACACAACAGTATGCTGATACTGTTGATAAATCACTACCTTATTCACACAATGCTTTTCTTTTTTATGTTGATGTTACTTTAATTTCACAAGATGAAATAAACGCTACTTCCAAAATAACGATAAGACATAGATTAAAGTGCATTCGTTCGTACTGGAGTAATTATTCGAATGTTTATGGTGAAATTGCTATTGGTAATGATGTTAAAGATACAAAATATTTAGCAACTACAGAACTTGGCAAAACTTATACTTTAGGTACATGGACTGGTGATGTGGCTCACGATGAAGATGGCGAACTTTCAATAACAGTTAATGGTAATTGGTATGGTGATTATGGGTCAAGTAGGTATTCGCCAGAAAACAATGTTTTAGCAAACATTATTGATTTTCCAGCCATTCAAAAAGTAAGTAAACTGTCAGTAACACCAGCTACTTTAACAAGTGGTAATTTGAGTATAACAATTACAAAGTATGTATCAACCTATACAACTACTATCAAGTATAAAGTTGAAGGTACTGAATATACACTTGCTACTAAATCATCAGCTACTTCATTCAGTTTAAGTTTTAATGATTTAAAAGCACTTATCGGCTCGTTTACAAGTTCAGTCGTTGAAATTACAGCAATAACCTATGATAACGATTATGAAATAGGTTCAGACAGAAAAAGTATTATTGTTCAAACAGGCAAGATTCCTTTAAGTTTATATGATGACCGACAAGGAAATGTTGGAGCCACGTTTGGCGAAGAAGCTACAGGTGCTGGATTTAATGTGAAAATGAACAGTCATTTTTATAACGAAAGTCAATTTGATAAAGATATAACTTTATTAAACAATAAAGGAATTAAAGGAATTGATACTAATAATGTTGTCAAAGATTTAATCAAACTAAATGATTCAAATCGATTAAAAATTGGTGATGGAAGTGGTGCAATTGATGTGGAAGGAGCTACTGTTAATTTTAAA
>JGI24712J26585_10003613_pt1 | contig 12146 bp, 10 predicted proteins | sample BioPla3DNA2_FD_26585 | JGI IMG/M metagenome (IMG submission 26585)
TTAGGGGCGGAAATAATTGCCATAGAAAACCTAAACAATTTAGACCAAATTCATGTAGACCGTTTCAATTTTTATGCTGCACCCTTACTAATTTCGAATTCAGAAGGTGGATTTACAAGGGCCTTCGCAATTTTATAGGACATATTTGATAAGCTTAAAACAAGATCTGCCCCTATCTACTTGACAGGGGCAGATCCTATATTCAAATCAATTTACTATAAGAATTAATTTACATCTCTATGAACTATTACTTTATAAACTTCTCCGAATACTAGTGGTATAATTGAAAATGCAGCAATACCTAACCAATCAGATATACCAAGTGCAAATGTATCAAATATTGGTTCCAATGCAGGAACATATATTACTACTAACAATAGGAAGAAAGCAAATAATGTAGCCTTGTTCATAGTCTTATTAGAGAATACTCCTATTTTTAATACACTATGAGTTAATGACCTACTAGAAAAGGCTCTCAATAATTCTGCTGTAATCAATGTAGCAAAAGTAATTGTTCTTGCATAATATAGGTTTTCTGTTCCATAAACACTCATACCCCAGTAGTATGCTCCTAGTGTACCAATACCAATTGCCGTACTCTGTACAATTAAAGCTTTAATCATATCCTTATCAAGGATTGGTTCATTAGGGTTTCTAGGTGCTACATCCATTATTTCAGGATCTCCTTTTTCCATACCCAATGCTAAAGCTGGGAAACTATCAGTAACAAGGTTTAGCCACAATAATTGTATTGGCAATAGAGGAACATCCCAGTTAAACAATATACTTAAAAATATTACCAATACTTCCCCTATATTACAAGACAATAGGAAAAATACGAACTTTTTGATGTTTGAATAAATTATTCGACCTTCTTCAACTGCTGCAACTATACTGGCAAAGTTATCGTCTGTTAAAATAACTTCTGCTGTATTTTTAGCTACGTCTGTACCAGTGATACCCATTGAAATACCAATATCAGCTTTTTTAAGAGCTAAGGCATCATTGACCCCATCACCAGTCATAGCAGTAATTTCACCATTTTTCTTTAATGCTTCAACAATTCTTACCTTATGCTCTGGTGAAACCCTAGCATATACTCTCTTATGCTTAACTACTTCTTGTAATTCCTCACTAGAAAGTTTGTCTAATTCCTGACCCATCATAGCTTGGNCTTCATCTTCTGCCATACCTAATTGTTTAGCTATAGCAAAAGCAGTATCCTTGTAATCACCTGTAATCATTACAGTGTGGATCCCAGCGTGTTTACATTTTTCAATTGCTTCCTTGGCTTCTTCTCTTGGTGGGTCAATCATTCCCATTAGACCAACGAAAACCATATCATTTTCAATTGCTTCTGAAGTTATTTCACTAGGAAGGGTATCATATTGTCTAAAAGCCATGGATAATACTCTCAATGCTTCCCTTGCAAACTGGCTGTTTATATCCAGGACTTTCTGCTTTAATTCCTCTGTAAAAGGTACGATTTCTCCGTCTATATAGATACTGCTACTTTTGCTTATTAATATATCTGGAGCACCCTTTGTAAAGGAAACTATCTTATTAGGAATAAAGTTCTCATGGAAAGTTGTCATAAGCTTTCTATCAGAGTCAAAAGGCAGCTCTTCAATTCTTGGGTATTTTTTGTTAATAGCTTCTTGAACAATACCAGCCTTACCACCTATAGTAACTAGGGCCCCTTCTGTTGGATCTCCTAATACTCTGTATTGATTATCTTCTTTAGTTAATTCAGCATCACTACATAGTACACCTATAGATAATAGTGTATCTATATTAACAGATTGCCTAGGTTCTGATATCTCATTTCCTTCATGTGTAAAGATACCTACTGGTTCATATCCTATTCCAGAAACTTCAAAGACCTTATTATCAGTAAAGGCTTTTACTACAGTCATTTCATTTTGTGTTAAAGTTCCAGTCTTATCAGAGCAGATATAAGTAGTAGTACCTAGAGTTTCTACGGATAATAATTTCTTTACTATTGCATGGCGTTCAACCATTCTATTCATACCTAAGGCAAGTACTATTGTAACAATTGCCGTTAATCCCTCAGGTATAGCCGCTACAGCTAAACTAATTGCAGTCATAAACATTTCAAGTATGTCCCTACCTTGTAATGCTCCAAGACCAAATACTAATGCACAAACTACTAAAACAATAATTCCTAATATTTTCCCTAATTGATTTAGTTTCTTTTGTAGAGGAGTTTCTTCCGTGTCAAAGGTTTGAATCATAGTAGCTATTTTACCTATTTCTGTATCATGACCTGTTCCAATTACAACTCCTTTGCCCCTACCATATGAAACAATAGTGCTTGAAAAGGTCATATTGACCCTATCTCCTAAAGATACTTCTTCATCAAATTTAATATTTGCATTCTTTTCAACAGGAACAGATTCTCCAGTTAAGGAAGCTTCTTCAACTTTTAAGTTAGATGCTTCTACTAATCTTAAGTCAGCTGGTATAATATCTCCTGTCTCTAAAACCACAATATCTCCAGGAACTACTGCACTTGATGGAACCACAGTTTGATTACCATCTCTTATTACCTTAGCATTAGGAGCAGACATCTTTTTTAATGCTTCTAGTGATTTTTCAGCCTTTCCTTCTTGATAAAGTCCTAAGATTGCATTTACGATTACTATTGCTATTATTACAATTGCGTCAACAGGCTCACCAACAAAGGCTGAAATAAGTGCTGCAGCTATCAGGATAAGGACTAAGACATCTTTGAATTGGGCTAATAGCTTGGATAAAAAACTTTGCTTAGCTTCTTCTTTTAATTCGTTTGGACCATACTTCTCCAATCTTTGATTTGCTTCATCTTGAGAAATACCACTATTAATATTGGTATTTAATTCTTGTATCAAATCATCATTTCCTTTTTGATACCACTCCATTAATATCATCCTTTCAATAAAAATAATTAGAAAAACACTTACACTTATTATTACGATATATTCTAGAAATAATCGTAGATACAAAAAAAAGACCCTTGCTTGTGCAGAGCACAAACAAAAGTCTCGCTTCCCATTGGGCAGTTAGCCGGGGGAATTCCCGTATTGACGACTAACTTTTCATAGCTACTCCCTTTCGATATAATCATTATATATACATTTTTAATAATATGCAATAAGAATTTCAAATTTTACAAAAAAAGAAATTTATTACCTTTAATAAGATTTGACATTATTTAATTAGTGTTAGATAATTTATATATGATAGATATAATGTATAGAAAATTTAAATGGAGAGATTACTATGAGTATTAATATATTAGTTGTCGATGATGAAAGAAACATTGCAGATATTATTAAGTTTAATCTTGAAAAAGAGGGATATACTGTAGAGATTGCTAGTGATGGAGAAGATGGAATAAATAAGTTTAACAAATCTAATCCTGAGTTGGTTTTGTTAGATATAATGATGCCAAAAAAAGACGGATTCCAAGTTTTAAAGGAAATACGACTTAAGAGTCAAGTGCCTGTAATAATGCTGACTGCTAAAGAAGAGGAAGTAGATAAAGTATTAGGACTAGAACTTGGTGCAGATGACTATGTAGTAAAGCCATTTAGTATGAGAGAATTGATGGCTAGAGTGAAAGCTAATTTAAGAAGAGTTGATTTTGTAAATTCTAATCCTGCTAATGAAATGATTAGTTCAAATGGATTGGAGATAGATTTAAACAAATATGAAGTTAAAAAAAATGGACAAGTTGTTGAGCTTACATTGAGAGAGTATGAACTACTTAAGTTTTTGGCTTCACAATCGGGACAAGTATTTTCAAGAGAACAACTCTTAGAAGAAGTTTGGGGCTATGAATACTATGGTGATATTAGAACGGTAGATGTAACTGTAAGAAGGCTTAGAGAAAAAATCGAAGATAAGAATGAAGACTTTAAATATATATTAACCAAAAGAGGGGTAGGTTATTACTTCGGGAGGTAAAAATGCTTTCTAGTATAAAATTAAAATTCGTTTTTGTTTACTTCTTATTAGTGTTTATAGCCATGTCGATAGTAGGGATGTTTATTGTACAAAATTTAGAAGAACATCAAATAGAAAATGTTACTAATAATATGATTTACTTAGTTGAGACCTTAATAGGAACATCATCATATATTGCTGATGACGACTGGATCGAAAATAGAGAAGGAATACAAAACACTATATTATCTGGACTAGTGGATAGTACAGAAGCACTATACGTAATATATAATGAAGAAGTTCCCATAATAATTGCTTCTTCTACCAAAGGCTATGAAGAGATAGTTGGAAAAGAAGCCCTGCACCAAACCTTTATTGATCCTACAATTGTACTAGATGCATTTACTGGAAATATAGCTAATTCCATTGTAAAGGAATTAAATGGAGAGGCCGTCAATAGACATTTGGCCTATCCAGTATATTCAAATGTAGGTAAAATTAAAGGTGTAGTTTATATGACATCAAATTTAGAAAATGTATATGACACAGTAGAAGATTCAAAGAGCATATTAACAAATGCTACAGTATTGGCCTTAATCATTACAATATTTTTAGGCTATTTAATAGCAACAAGTATAACTGTACCTATAAGGGATGTCACCAAGAAAGCTGAAAAAATGGCCATGGGTGACTTTGACCAATATGTAGAAGTAAAATCCGATGATGAAATTGGTCAACTTGCTAGTATGTTTAATTATTTAACCCTAGAATTAAAAAAGACCATCCAAGAAATGGATTTGGAAAGAAGTAAGCTAAACACAATATTCCAATATATGGCGGAAGGTGTAATAGCAATTAATATATTTGGTTCAATAATTCATGTAAACCCTATAGCTATGGATATCTTAGATATTAAAGAAGAAGATTTAAGAAATGGGAAAACCATAGATTTAAAATCCCTTAATCTAAATAATATAAATTATGGCGATGTATCAAGCTTAGAGGGTACAGAGTTATTATCATTAGAATCACAGGTATATAAGATTAAATACGCCCCTTATAAAAATGAAAGTGAAGTAATTGGGGGGCTAATTATTGTGCTTCAAGATATAACTCAAGAACATAAACTAGATAATATGAGAAAGGAATTTGTTGCAAATGTATCTCATGAACTCAAGACTCCAATTACTACCATAAAGAGTTATACTGAAACTTTAATGGAAAATGATGTGGATAAGGAGTTGGAGAAAAACTTCTTGACAGTTATTAATAGTGAAAGTGATAGGATGGCTAGGCTTGTTAGGGATCTATTACAATTATCTAATATTGATTACCAAAAAACTACCTGGAGTAAAAGTGAGATTTCTATAAATAATATGATTAATGGGATATTAGAAAAATTAGAGTTTTCAATAAAGGAAAAAGGCCACAAGTTTGTAGTTGATATCCAAGAAAACATACCAAATCTAATTGGAGATAATGATGGAATCGAACAAGTTTTACTAAATATTGTTTCAAACGCTATAAAGTACACACAAGAGGGAGGAAATATTCAACTATCAGCATATAATAAAGAAAATGATATTATTATTAAAGTGATAGATGACGGAATAGGTATTCCAGAAAAGGATCAAGAAAGGATATTTGAACGTTTTTATAGGGTGGAAAAAGGCAGAAGTAGAGAAATGGGCGGCACAGGCCTTGGCCTTTCTATAGCACATGAAATAATAACAGCCCATAATGGAAGTATAAAATTAGAAAGTGATTTTGGAAAGGGTACAGAAATAACTATAATATTACCAATTGTGTAATTATTTCTTAACTGCGTTGTAACAATACTGTAACAATGTTAATGTATAATACAATTAAGTAGAATTATAATTATTTCTGAAAGAAGGTGAATTGTATGATTAAAAGAATAATTGCATGTTTACTAATTGCATTTAGTGTCCTTAATTTTGGAACATTTGCTCATGCAACTAATATAGATGCAACAAAATATGAGATTTCAAATCCTGAGAAAACTTCATATTCAACAGAAGATAAAATTATTCTTATAAATGGGAAAGCACCTTCTGGTACGGAGATTACATTTGATGTTTATGGTACAACTGATAATACTACTGATATAAATAAGAGAAAGAACTTTCATTTAAATAATCTACCAACTGATGAGGAATATATATTAATAAGTAATGAAACAGTTACTTCTGGTAATATGGGCTTGTTCTCAAAAGAATTAGATTTAGTTAAAGGAATTAATAAAATAGTTGTTGATTTTAATGCTGAGGGCGTTGAATCTGTAGAAATTATAGTATATGTTTATAATAGAGTTAGAACAAGTATTAGAGAGCCTAGGTTAGGCAATTTATTACAACCATTGTTAAAATAATATATAATAGGAGAGATGAGGATATGAAGGAGCGACTCAAATCAATTCTCCTATTTTTTCTTGTAGTTATGAGCTTATATTTTGCCCAAAGACTATGGATTAGATTACCTGAGTCATTAGCAGAAAGATTTGAACCTATGTCAGATAGCTATACAACATATGCATTGTCAGATATGATTTCTCCATATAAATATATAATTAATTTTGGCAACAAGAACCATACCTTGTTTTATGGAGATAATAAATACAGTGTCTGGGATGATTCAAGGGAAATCTTGTCTCAAGTATTAGGCTCCGATAATATAATTACAGAAGAAATAACAAGGGAACAATATTTAGACTTAAAAGAAGAAAGATCTTTAGTTATATATTTTCCTGAAGAAATAAGCACTTATATTCTAGCAAAAACATGGGGAGTTAATAACCCAAATAATATAACGGATGCTATACCTAATACTAACGAAATGTATATATATTTAGGGACTGAGGATCCTTTTTTTGTATTTATCCTAAATGAAAAATATTTGGCTGTATATGATCAGGAAATTGATACTACTTTGTTAAAAGAGAAGCTAGTTACTATTGATAAAAGCAACAATTATGATCGATACCATACTATGAGAGAAGCCTATCAAATAGATAATGATGTATATATTCCCAATAGAATAGAAAACAGCCTTCCAATTGTATATGTTAGCAATGAAATATCAACTTTAAATGATGAAGAAAAAAGAGAATTAGCTAAAAAATTCTTTGATGAAGATATAGATTATGTTAGAGAAATAGTTGAAAGCAATGGTTCTACCATCTATTTATACAGCAATAAGTCTTTAAAACTAAATATTAATGGAACACTAGAATACTTCCATGCAATTGAAGATAAGCTTCCAGAAAGGAATCTGTATATAAGCCTAGTATCCGCTGCTGAGTTTATAAAGGATAAATCATTATCACAGGACACCATGTACTTATCAAGTATAGAGGATATAGAAAGTGGTGGAAATCTAGGATATAGATTACGCTTTAGATATAGGGTAGGAAATATACCTGTTATATTGGGGAATAGAGAATTTGGAGACTATATCCAAATAGACGTTTATAATTATCACATAAGAAATTATAAATTATTAGCTAGGGGAGAAATGAAATTAGGCTTGAATGCCATAATAGACAGTAGAAGCATGCTATCATCCTTTGATATTTTAGACAAAAATTATGAGTTTTTAGTAAATGAATACCTCTATTATGCTGGAAAAACAAAAGAGTCATATGAAAACTATCTAAGAAATGTAGATTTAAGAGACGAGGTTTTAAGTGCAGTTGATGACGTATCCTTATCCTACTATGATCCATATCTTAAAGATAAGGAAGAAAGACTCATTGGTGTATGGGTAATTTCAGCAGGAAATAGATTATATGGATTTAATATATATACGGGAGACTTAGTATTTGAGAGATAATTGGTGATTATATGGACTGGTCAAAAGCAAAAACTATATTAATAATTGCATTGATAATAACTAATATTATTTTGGGCTATTCTTTATATATAGATCAGAGGATTGTAGATGAAACCTTGTCTGCTGATTTTGTAGACAAGGTGGTGGCACAATTAGAGAATAGAAATATAAAAATTGATACTGATATTCCTAGGAAAAACCCAGAAATAAATAGCTTATCTGTTGAATATGAAAAAATAGATATAGAAGACCTAAACAATACTTTTTTTGATGGTAAAGGGACAATAAATATAAAAGGAAAGGGTCTTATAGAAATATCCTATGGGGATGAATTAATAAGTGTAATAAATGACAAACTGATAAGGTATGATTCAAATGGAAGACAAGAAAAACATGATATTAATTCAGAAGAAGATGCTATTGAAATAGCTACGGAGTTTTTAAGCAAGAAAAACATCCCCCACTCTGATATGAAATTGTCATTTGTTAGAGAAAAAGATGGGGTATATGATTTAGAATTTACAAAGTTTTATGGGGATTATTATTTGGAATCCACATTTACAAATATTAGGGTGGATTCTACAGGAGTTAAGAGATTTGATAGAAATTGGTTGAATACCATAGAGATGGGAGACAAACCTATCGAGATAAGCTCTGCCCCTAAGTCTTTATTGGCGGTCTTAGGAAAGGAAGAAGTAGAGGGAAAGACAATTACCGATATTTCAATTTGCTACTATTTTGACCCTCAAAGGCAGGATTATAATGATAATCCAGAAGAAGTTCAGCAAGGGACTACAATACCTGCATGGAGAATTCAATTTAATGATGGTTATAAAATATTTGTAGATAACTATTAGAAGGATATATTCCTTCTTTTTTTATGGAAATTCATATATAATGATTAATATAATTAGTTGGGAAAATGGAGGAAAGTAGATGACCATTAAGTTTTGTTCCCTTTCAAGCGGAAGCAGTGGGAATTGTCAATATATTGAGAGTGATAACACAAGGATTTTAATAGATGCTGGATTTAGTGGGAAAAGGGTAGAAGGCCTACTATCATCAATAGATGTAAGTCCAAATACAATAGATGCAATCTTAGTAACCCATGAACACATTGATCACACTTTAGGAGTTGGGGTCTTATCAAGAAGATATGATATACCAATATATGCTAATTCCAATACATGGGTTGGCATGGAAACTATAATTAAATCTATTAAAGAAAAGAACACAAAGGTTTTTAACAGCAATAGTGTTTTTGATATTAAAGATTTGTCTATCTATCCTGTTGATGTATGTCATGATGCCTTAGAGCCAGTTGGCTATATTATATACTACAAAAATATTAAACTTAGTATTATAACAGATACAGGCAGGATAAGTGATAAAATACGAAATGAGATTAAAAACTCAGATCTCTATTTTATGGAATCCAATCATGATGAAAGGATGTTGAGAGAGGGAAACTACCCTTGGCCTTTAAAGAAAAGAATTATGAGCACACATGGGCATTTATCAAATGATGATGCAGGGGAGATTTTGGGAGATGTCCTATCTGGGAATAAGGAAGTTGTTATTTTAGCCCATTTAAGCCAGGACAATAATTTGCCCCAACTGGCTTATAATACAGTCAAAGAATGCATAATAAGTCAAGGGATAGATCCAAGCCAGGATATAAGTTTGAACTTATCACATAGGGATAGGGTTAGCGAAATTTTTAATTTTAAATAGGAGGTCAGCCTATGATGGATAATAATTATTATAGCAATTACAATAGTAATTATAACAAACCACCTAAAAGAAGGGGAATATTTTCATATATTATTGTTGCTATTTTAGCAGGAATTGTAGGGGGAGTAATATCTATCTATATTGCACCAAACTATCTCTATGGTAATATTATTCCTATGCCTGAAATATTTGAAAATAAGCCTAGGACAGTTAATGAAATAATAATAAATCCAACTGATGATATAAATACAACGGCAGCAGTTGCAAGAAAGGCGACAAGTTCAGTTGTAGGGATTACATCTGTACAAATGCATAGGAATTTCTTTTGGACTAGGCCAGTAGAAGGTGTAGGGTCTGGAGTTGTTGTAAGTAGCAATGGATATATCCTTACCAATGCTCATGTAATTGGAAATGGAGATGCCAAAGAGATAAAGGTGCTTTTCGAAGATGGGGATGAACTTGATGGAAAAGTCCTATGGGTTGATCCAACATTAGACCTAGCTGTCTTAAAGGTAAATGCTACAAATTTAGCCTATGCTACATTGGGCAACTCCGATGTATTAGAAGTAGGAGAAATTGCCATAGCTATTGGCAACCCATTAGGATTGGATTTTCAAAGGTCTGTAACTTCTGGTGTTATATCTGGTCTACACAGGTCTATACAAGTAGATCAATTTAATATGATGGAAGATCTAATACAGACTGATGCATCTATAAACCCAGGCAATAGTGGTGGACCACTCCTTAATGCTAAAGGTGAAGTGATAGGGATAAATACAGCAAAAGTACAAAGTGGAGAAGGTTTAGGATTTTCTATACCAATAAACATTGTAAAGCCTATTATAGAAGGAGTAATACAAGAGGGTGGCTTCAAAAATGTATATATAGGATTTACAGGTACTGAAGTAGAAGTATATGAAAGACAATTTGGTATTGATTTAAAATCCGAAGGTGGAGTAATAATATTAGAAGTAGCCCCAAACTCACCGGCAGATAAGGTAGGACTAAAACCACTAGACATAATTTTAGCAATTGATGGTGAAAAAATTGATAGTATGGCTGATTTGAGAAAAGAATTATATAATTACAGAATCGGTGATGAAGCCATTTTATCAGTAAATAGAGATGGAAATATTAAAGAGGTAAGGATTACTTTTGTTGAATTTTAATAGGAGGTAAAATGAGGATCTTATTGACTAATGATGATGGAATAATGGCGGAAGGAATATATATCCTTGCTAAAGAGCTTGAAAAAGAATATGACATTACAATCGCGGCACCAGAAACACAAAAAAGTGCACAAAGTCATGCCATTACTCTTCATCGCCCTTTAATTATTAAAGAAGTAAAGTTAAATGGTTTAAAATCCAAAGCATATAGTATATCAGGAACTCCAGCAGATTGTGTAAGGGCTGGGATAGAGGCTATTTTAGATGATAAGGTGGACTTGGTCTTGTCTGGTATAAATCTTGGATTAAATGCAGGCATGGATATATTGTATTCAGGTACTGTTTCTGCAGCAGTAGAAGCAAATATATATGGCATTCCCTCAATAGCTGTATCAGCAGAATACATGAAGGGGACTGCTAATTATAATATAGCTGCTAAATATGCATTAAAGGTTTTAGAAGAGACAGCTTCAAACTTGCTACAGACCAATATAGTTTTGAATCTAAATACTCCTTTCGATTTAAATGATGTAAATAAAGAATTGAAGATAAGCACCATAGGGGGACCTATATTGGACTACTATTTTGTAGAAGCTGGGGACAATGGTGATAGAACCCTTACATTAAAGGGAAGGAGAAAGACTGAACTGGTAGAAGGTACAGATAGGTATTATCTAGAAAAAGGCTATGCAACAATAACCCCACTAAAATATGACTTGACTAATAATCAACTCTTGGAATCTATCAAAGGATGGTTTGGTTAAAATGTATAGTTTTCCTTTATATTAATTGGGTAACAATAAATTACAAGTGAATGATAAATATGAGCTTATATAAAGGAGAATGATTATGGATAGAAGAGAAGGTATAGTAACAATGGGTGGTAAAGCAGTGACTTTATTAGGAAAAGAAATAAAGATTGGTGATAAGGCTCCTGAATTCTCGGCATTAACCGTTGACTTAAAGCCATATACTTTAAAGGATGCTGGAGATAGTGTTAAGATAATAAGTGTTGTTCCTTCATTAGATACGGGAGTATGTGAATTACAGACAATCAATTTTAATGAGACGGCAGCAGAACTGGGAGATGTTTTAATTCTAACAATATCTGTAGATTTACCATTTGCTCAAAAAAGATTCTGTGGTGCTCATGGTATAGACAAGGTAATCACCCTATCAGACCATAAGGACTTGTCTTTTGGATTGAACTATGGTTTTGTAATAGAAGATAAAAGATTATTAGCAAGGGGCGTTGTAGTACTCGATAAGGATAACACAGTAAAATATGTTGAATATGTAAAAAATGTTGGAGAACATCCTAACTATGACAAGATTATAGAAGAGGCAAAAAAACTATTATAAGAAGATAGTTGGCAATTTAAACCATGAATAAGAGGTTCTTCAGCTTAGCTTTAGAATGACAGGCGACCAGAGGTCGCCAAA
>JGI24712J26585_10003614_pt1 | contig 12144 bp, 8 predicted proteins | sample BioPla3DNA2_FD_26585 | JGI IMG/M metagenome (IMG submission 26585)
AAATTCCAAATCACCACGCTCATCTTTAATGGAACGGAGTTTATTCATTTCTTTAGAAACGTCATCTGCCGTTAAAGTATTAACTTCTTTACCAGTCAATAGCGAAAATAGCTTAAGAAGTTCAGACGAAGCTTGTTCTAAACATGTTTTTAATGTAACAACCGTATTTGTCGGCGAATATGTTCGACGGATTGTAGAATAGATAGATCTCTTCGCTATATTAAATAATGAAAATACCTCATTACCAATCGACGAATCTATCGTTNTGAAAATACTAACTTTATCTTTTGACATAAGTTACGCTCCTTGTGTATATTTATTGTCTGCAAAATCATTACACTCCTCATCTGTGAATGAATACAGACTCATCAACATATCGCTAGGAAGGGCGAATGTTGTATTAAAGATTTTATATCCAGATACTTTATTAACGATAAGATGTTTAGGATTAAACGATCCGACAAACGCTTCAACAGTTTGACGATCCTTCAAACTATATACAGATAATGTATCACCATCGAAGTCACCATTCCATCCTTTAAGTGATGTTAATGGAACTTTCATATGATTTTCTATAGCATTAGGAATAATATCAACTATTCTTAATATCTGTATAGATGCAAAATCCATTGTTGGTTGCCTATTAACAAGCAACCATAATCCATCTTCATGATTATCAATTAGCCATCTCATCGTCGCATAAATATCCGGATGAACTTTGTTAGAATATCGCTCAACGTCTATCCATTCCATTATTTCATACATAGTCACATCCATATATTTTGGATTAATATATCCACGTTTTAAAACGTTTATAATTTCAAAGATGTATAATTCCAAAAAAGCTTTATAAGATATAACTATCTGATCTAAACCATATGTTTTTCCAGTATTAGCTGTAATAATCATTCGGGACGACCAAGACATTCTCGTACCTTGTATTTGTCGTCTAAATAGTTTATTTTTACCGTCTAATTTCTGNACGATTAAATCATATAATTTAAATAATTCCAATTGAATGGTTGTCAGATATTTGTTAATATTCATTATCTGATTTGTTAATTCCGCTTTAGCAATAAGTGAAGCGTTATTTATACAAACCATATAACAATGATTAATACTATCATATCTGAACGTTTTCTCAGCAGAGTTAATAAACGCAGGACGCAATTCTTGTGATAATACATTTATTTTAGACGTCCATATTCGATTCTTATATTTTATAAGAAACTCAGCAATATCCATTTTCTTTTTCTGTTTACCGTAAAAACGCATAATATCTTCGAATTTACGATAAAACATAATCATCCCAATACCATTGAACGGATTTCTTTTATCGATTACTTCTTCACCGATGATAAGATTACCATTCAAATCGATATTATCGTTAAAATCTATGATCTTATTAAGATTCGTATCTCCAATAATATCTCGGACCATAGCGTATGCTATAGGTGTTAGCACACGATGTTTTCCAAGACTAATCCAACTGTTTCGGTCTAAGTTTACTGTATAATTATTACCAACTGTACATCCACACTGTGGACAAATGCGACCTTCCCAAACTCGACCAACAAGATGCATACACGTTGGAGAACACGAATACTCACTCATATTTACGTTATCGTCAACGAGCTGATGTACTCTATTATGATATAATCCGTCTTCTTGTGGAATAATTGANTTTTGTTTATATTTAACATTGTCTTTGTTTGTTAATACGACAGCTTGTCCTTTGACANCTTGGTCAAAATGTATTAGCTCTTGGTTTTGTAATCTGAAGACTTTTGTACTCATAATCACTCAAAAAATTATAATGGGGGTGACGCTAGCCTACACCCCCATTATATATTTTAGAATCCTCGCCAGCGTTGATCGTTATTCCATGAATTACCATAACCTACGATGATCGAATGTATAATCGTTTTCGTAAGTCGGACCAAACACAGAACGACGATTTCCAAATCCACCTCTATTACTCATTCCTACTGCAGATTGTATAGTACGGATAACGTTACTTGTATTGGCAGCTGTGCTACCCACTTTCGTGTTAGGATCAGTAATGTTACTAAGCACATCGCTACCGTGTCTAGCAACATCTAATAATCCCTCACCCATATTATACACTTTCTGCAAATTCGGATTATTTTTCATAAATCCTCGTACGAACGTTCCAATGAATGGGAACGGTACGAATGAATAAATTTTCTCACTAACTGTAAGATTTGGATCGGTGAATCGATCTGCTAAATGTGGGGTTATTATATTTATAGCGCCCAATATAGCATCGGCTTTCACTTCCAAAGGAACTGCTGTAGGTGGTTGTCCTCGTCGTTTAAGAATCGTATTATCACTAAACAATTTAAGCATCTCATGTGTTGATGGATACGCTTGAACAACGTTTACGATGTTTTGAAGATGGTCGATTTTCACAGGTGATTTTGAATCAAATTTCTCCTGCAATTTACCTTTTAATATAATATCATCAATAACTTTTATAGTTGGTATAGNCAACGAAATAGCTGTTGATACAATTTGTCCTTTATTGATTCTCGTNGGAATCTTGTTATGTTTGTTTTTATTTCTTTCATAAGNTNATGGAAGAAGTTTCCATANAGCNGTTGCCACTAATGTACCGACATCTTTGGAAACTTTGTGCTTCCATACGCTTTTTTCGATATTGTGGTCTAGTCCGCCAATTTCTTCATGTGCTTCACCGTCAATATTTTTATTTATCATCTATATTTTCTCCTAGACCTTTTATTTTATTTTTGTGGTGCCGCCACCGGTTTAGAAACCGCTACTGTTGATTTTTGTTGTACGGGTTTTACTACCGACTTTTTCACTGGAGCCGGTGATGGTTTTTGTACCGGTTCGGTTGCTGGTAAACTCGCCACCTTTTTAACTGGTTGTTTCGATTTTTTCATACTATTTAAAATAAGATCCGCCCCAATAAGACCAGCACCAATAGCTACTGATTTCGTAGATTGTGGTTTCATCTTCGTATGAATCATCGTGCCGACAACATCTTGTGACACGTTGCCATTAAACGATTTCTTATTATTCTTAGTTTCAAAAACCGAATCAATAGATTTTGCCGCCACAGATGTTAAAACTTGTGTTGTTCCGAACGATGTCAATACTTTAGCAACTGTACTCTTGGATTTTGATGTAGCGTTCGTTCCAGCTGTTGAAATTGCTGTCGGAATTGTCACAGACAGCAAAGCGTCTTTGAACGAATTAGCAACAACTTCTTTCCGAATGGCTTTATTCAGTTCTTTCTCATTACCCTTAAACAAATCGGTACCAACAACTGTTTTTACCTCAGCGCCCTCAACAAATGTTCCACCAATAATATTTCCTGCAAATACTAATCCTGTACCTGCTGCGGCTTTGATAGCTACATCTTTAAGAGTTGCATCTTTTCGAGAAATTGCATCAGACATACCGATTGATGCTACGGCTTTTGTAGCTGTTCGAATGAGTCCTGCAATTTTTGCTTTTACAGTTTTAGATGTTTCGCCCACATATGAAACGCGTTTTACATTCAGTTTAATAACGTCTTTCAAATTTGTAGACGCTTTACTTCGCANCAAATCAAATACTCTCCAACTCTTGTATCTGTGTGTTTCTGGCTCCTGTACAGGTTGTTGTACTACGGTTTCTTTTTCTTGTTGTTGTACTTTTTCAACTGCTTTCTTTCTAAAGAACATGGTTTCTTCCTCCCCATCATTGATTAAGTTTAATTTTTGATCGATTTCTACTGTTGGTCGTTTATCCTCCACAACAGTTTCGTGTTTCATTAATTTTTCGAGTTTCTCGATTGCTGCGTCTTCGATAGCCTTAACGGTTCCGGTACCATGAACGTTGTCAATGGTTGCCCTTATTCGCCTCTTTGGATCGAAGACATTTTGATTGTATTCGTTAACATTTATAGCCATTTCCTATGTCTCCTTGAATTAATCATATATAATTAATTTGAAAATAAGTTATTTGCGAGATAATCCAAAATAGAATATAACATACGGCCTATTCCACCTTGTTGGTCATTATCCATCTGTCGGAAATACTCAAGTTCTCGTTGTTTATACAATAAGTATTCTGTATCGTCCGAATTTCGATCATAAAGAGCATTAATATTAATTCTATGAATATCTTGAATCATTCCGCTATTTTCAATATTCATTAATGGTATTCTCATAACATCAAACGTCATGTATGTGGGGCTTAAGAATTCTTCAAAACCTCTAGATTTTAAGAACTCAAATTTACCTTGTTTTGTATCGAGGTTAAATTGTGACCACAATTCATGCGGATATCGAGACTGAATCGAAGCTGTTGTGAAATATCGATAATCTAAACGCCCACGTTCAAACGGTCTCACACCTTCCATCTTCAATCGTGATGGTGGATATGTATAAGTTGTTTGAACATCCATCGGTCGTGTTCGATTGTATGGGGACATTTCAACACCGTCACCAGTCTCAAATACGTTAACTAATGCAGGTGTTGTCAAGTTATCTCTATCAAACTCGATACGTACCAAATATGGCGTTTTATCAGAATATTTCTCCCAGTGTTCTTTGATTATACAAGCGATAATCGTTTGCAATCCATCAAAAATCATCACAGGATTAGCTTCGTTATATTGTGTAATAATATATTCAACATATCGTTCTTCTTTAGGAATAGATGCATTCCTCAATCGTAAATCGTTTCGAATATATCTTGCTGATAACACAAAGTGTATATCATAATTTTCAACGTCGACAGGGGCTATAACGTTTTGGTTAGAGTGATTTCTAATCTGTTCACGTCGCATCGCCCTGATGTCTCGTTCCGTTTTCTTATCAACAATAATTACACCGATACACGCGTTTGATGGTTTTGGTGCATAATACGTTGAGTTTTCAGGAGATTTCGAATCAATATCACCGTTTTCAAACAATTCAACCTGTTTAATATCTGTAGTATATGCGATAACATAGTTTTGATCCAACACTATCTTATACTTAGATTGGATATAAGGATATCCAACAAGTTTCTTAAGTGAAGCGATTGTTGCGTTTGGTTTATTTCTACAATTATCCAAATACAATGGTCTGACTCGAATTCTCATATTTTGATTTGGATACGAGAATTTAACGTTCCTGTGTAACAAATATGGATTAATGCGAAATTGGTCTGAATCATCTGTATCGATACATATCAATCGTACACCGGTGTTAAAATCTATAACAGGTAGGAATGCTGTTTGTGCATTAATAATAACCTTACACTGTAGTTTTCCCCAATCTTCTGTAGCGGTTTTATCCGGTGACATAACTCTATTGATAATCTTACTGAATGGACCCTCTGTATATTCGCGATATAATTCACGAGTATCGTCAAAGATAGAACTTACCATAGCAAATTCATCCTCAGCGATTTCATAAACCACAGGATCTAAAGCCGTTTTGGATAATAACTCTTTCTGTTTCTTATTTTTTTGCTTTATTTCTTCCAGATTAGAATCGTTTATAATTGTTACATCTGGTGGATCAGGAATATCTTCCAATCGTTTTCTTGGGAAAACTTCCGTAATCATACCGTACGCAATACCATGTTCGATAAATTGAATAAATCTATCTATAGCGATCAACCATAAAGCATCATTATATACATCTTGTGTCAGATCTACGAAGTCTACATATTTTGCATACTCTTCCGTATACAAATCTTGAAGTTTATCTTTAAATTCAGAAGTTTTATAACCTTCCAAATAATGTAATACATCTTCGAGTTTATATTTATCTTCGGCAGATATAACACGATTTTTGAAATCTTTTCGAACAAATTTCTTGTGTTCTTCNATATTTTCAGGATACAATTCTTGTTCTCGTTGAATATCGTAGTCGTCATAATGTTTTTCATAAAACACTTTCTTAGCACCACCACAATCTCTATAGAACTGATCATATCCGATCATATCGTTTACTTGCTGTTCTGTAAATCCAAGTTTCTTATACATGTCGAGTATTGGATTTTCACCTTTGAAGAATACACTATCATAATATGCTACGTCTGCATATTCTTGAATAGCTCCGGGTTCTCCAGCAACAGGAACACGTTTTACACGAGCGTTCATAATACGTTCTAGTGTTTCCGGATCACATTTTTCATATCCTTCATTATACAGTTTTTGTATTAATTCATGTTGGTCATAAAGAAACCGTCCTTTACTTCGAACATGTTCGATATTTGATAGAATTTGTTCACAAAGTATAGGATCGATATCAGGTCTTTCGTTTAAGATACGGTTAACCAAATACTCATAATACTTTAATTGCGCTTCACATCTGTTATTTGTTAAAATAACGTCCCCATCATAAACATTTTCGTCAATCAAGAAACCATATTCTGTTCCAGGAATTCTTGCAACGCCTGGATCATCAGGATTAATATTTTCGTCCCAGAACGTATTGGAATCGGTAATAAGTTGTTCGGTTTCATCTAAACTCATCGTTTCTGTTGGTGGTTTAATCGGTTGTTGTCCCATCTTATCATTCCACGCTGCAGTTTCAGGATCAAGTTCCAAATGTACACTATATTCATGAAACACAAACGATTGATATGCTTCGAGTTCTCGTTGATCCATTTTTGTGAAGTCTGGACGTTCAGGCCATTCTGGCCAATTGTATTCTTTTGGAGGATAATATTTCTTTTTACCCTCATCAACAATATCAAACTCAACATCTTGAGATTCTTTTTCTTTCTTTTCTTTAAGTATTTCCTGTGTATCAAACACGATCTCATCTTCAGTCGGTTCAGGTTTTCTCTGATAAGGAATATTTCCTTCATTATCAAGTGTATTTAAGTCAAAACCGACAGGATATTTTTCTTCTTTATTAGATACACTTTCAACAATATCGTCGAGTTCATCTGGTGTAAGTTTTTTGATGTTTTCAGAAACCGTATCTAAAACATCATCCATTTCTTCATGTGTCAACCGTTCATCATTTGTTTCATACTCAATAGTTTGATTAAATGCTTTTTCGGATTCTGATAAATCAGTTTCATCATCATCTTCCGCATAATCATCATCCTCTTCAGTCACATCATCATCAAACATCATCATACCGTCGTCAACGTCCTCATCGTTTTCTAAATCATTAACATATTCGTCTTCATCGTCTGAATGATCGGTTTCATCATTAAAAATCGTACCATCATCATCAGATTCTTCATCCTCAAAATCTACATCATTAGACACATCTTCGATATTAGATGCAGATTCCAATGCTTCAATCGATTCATGTGTAACTTCATCATGATCCGTAATCATATACTGCATCATCTCGTCGTCCAAATCAGTTTCAGAATGTTCGACACTGACAAGATTTTCTTCAAGTGTTTGTTCTGGGAACAAATCTTCATCAGTAATATCCCCAGGACGAACATCGTCGAAATCATCTAAATTAAATGTTCTTTTTGCCATTTTTTCATCCTTTCCCTCTACTGGTCTTTTTTTTTATCATCAGAATCCATTACTACTGGATCGATAGCGATATTTTCTTCTTTTAAAGGAGATGTTATCACCGTCGCATCTTTTGTAGGTTCTGTTGCTTCTGTCTCCTGTTTTGTATCATCGTATACAGGACTGATATCCCCACTAGCCAGTTTATCAAACATAACATTAATGTCTGCGTCAGATTTCGTTTGTTTTTTAGGCATAATATCTTGTTGTTCTGGAACAGTCATATTTGATTTAATCTCTGTAATTTTAACATCTCCAGGATTCTGTTCCATTTTCATAAAGTGGATAGCTTTATCACCAAACACTTCTCTTAGAGCCTCATACTCTCGTACTTTATCATCATCGGTTTTTACTTCAAAATATTCTTTAGGTCGCCGAGCACCATTATTCGGGTCAGAGAACGTAAATGCGGGTTGGTTATTTTTCGTTTCCATAAAAAATCTCCTCTATTAATTTATAATACTATATATAAACGATTTTTATTAAGAAAATCAGCAAAAATGGCAAAAAAACATGCTATTTCCCTTAATTATATACAATTATTGTATAATGTTTAACTATTTAAAGATTTCAACAACCTAATATATTAGAAGTCCTTTAAAGGAGAATTAACATATGTCTGACGCAGTTTATTCGGTAGAATATCTACCACAATTCAGACAGAAATTCCATGGATTATTTCAAAGTTTGGATAGATCTTCTGAAGCATATTTTGGTAGAGAAAATATTCTACCGATGACTATTCAAAAACATATAACTGAAATAAAACAATATGTTACAGATAATTACAAAATTTTAAAAAATCCAAAAATACACAATAGATTATTTGAAATGGGGTCTCTACTAGGTAACGATATAGCTAGAATTCTAAACGCTGAAGAATGTAAAGTATATTTCTTAGCAGATTCAGATGAATTCGCAACTATACCTGTATTTACATTGGCTGATTATAGAACAGCTGATAAAAAAGGAATTGATACTAAAAAAATAGCAGAATTAGAAGATATCCATATTACTAAAGAAGGATATAGGTTTACTTCTCCAAAAGGTAAAATATTGTGTTTAATTATAGGTACATCGCCTATAGTTGTAGAATCTGTAGAGGAATTGACTGGAAGTATATTACATGAATTAGGTCACAGTATGCAACAAGGTATATTTGGATTATACAAACAAGCATCGGACGAATTCTTTCATATGTATACNAATGGTATAATGTCACATTGGAATAACCGTTTTACAAAACTCGTTTTTGGTAAATTCAGAACTATTCCTAGAATATTAAAGATAATACTAAAAATTTTATTTTTACCACTTATGATCTTTTTATATATTCCAATGAAAACGTTAACAAACGCTAGTAAATATGCTGAAGCGAAAGATTATGCTGAAACAACATTTAAAAGTGTTGCAGAATATAATAAAGCGAAAGCAAATACTGTGAAAGTTCCTAATTTTATAAAACAATTAGTTGTATCATTCTTTGGCGCTGATNAAAATATCTCAAANGACTCAAAANATAAAGATTTCAAAGATCTACAACAGTCATCGTTTAAAAATAAAAAATCTGAGGAACTTCCTGAGCGAGAAATAGAATTTCAGAAGTCTAAAGGTTGGATTCATAACTTTTTTAAATCCATAATTGTAAATATAGAACTTTTGGATTTAAATACTTTAAACATGTTAACACTTTCTCGATACTATGCTAGAGAAACTAATAAAATTGGATTTTTACAAAAATATGAATTTTTTCCAGACATTTTCGCTTCCTCATACGGATATGGTCCAGACGTCTATTCTAGTTTAAGACATATGGAAAAAAACACATTAAACTATATAGATAGTAGATTTGATGTTGGGTTGAATAAGATTCCATTTATTAGAGCNGCTTATAAATTAAATGTTTATAAATATCATAATCTCAGACGAGAAACGGGTGAACACGGTACGATTGGTCAACGCGGTACTGCAATGTACGCAGATCTTCAGAACGAAATAAAAACCAATCCAGATCTTACAAGAGAACAGCGTTTAGAAATTCAACAAAATCTTGAAAGATTAAAAGAGATGGATGAAGCTTATTATCAAGAAATGAAAGAAACTGGTTTTTGGTACAATTATTATAATAAGGTTATAGATGATAGAATTTATAAACACAATACTACTAAAACAGAAGAAGGTGTTATAAATCTTATACAAGAAACTCTTGTCGAATCTGTAAAACTTAAGAATAAAAAAAGATAAATATTAGAGAGGAGACAATCCTCTCTAATATATTTCATTTCAATTCTTTTTTTCTTTCATCTTCGATTATCTTTCTAAACTCCGGCGGATATNCACTATCGTCGTAAATTAATGGTCGATTTTTTGCAAATTTATCAATTTTCTTATCGATGTTTTTATCTGATACAAATANTTTTGAAATATTCTCTATAATTTTCATAAATATATTACTCATAAGACATTTCCTCCGTACCAATAATATATAATCGATTCACAATTATATATAAAATATATACCTTAAGGAGATGTATTTATGAGCAAAAACCTCGATTTACAATATGAAGAATACTTTAAACCAGAATTAGATTCTTTAAACCAACAGTCTCAAGAAAACGATAAATTGTACAAAGAAGTTCATTCAAGTATGTCTAAAAACTTGGATAGATTGAATAGTAAACAGATGTATGGTACATCGTCACCACATAGAGATATTGCTGAAGTGGGTAAGGTATTAAATGATATCCGTGGTAATCAAGTACAGATCATTAAAGAAAAAGCAAATATTAAGAAAACGATTATAGATTTAGATATTCGTAAGGAAAACTCTAAAGCAAGTGTTAAAGATTCTAATACTAACGAGGCCCTTATGCAAGATATTTTGCGAGAGATTAGACACGGTATACCTAATATTTCTAAACCAACACATAGTGAAGTTTCAAGTACTAAAGGAAAAGATGAATTAGCAAAAATCGATCCTAAATCATTAGGATTAAATGAGAACGATTTATCTATGATTAAAAAGTTTAAAAACAATAGCGGGAATAAATAATGGAATTATTGAAAAAATATCCACCAAATTTCAGATATTGTATATGTGAGCATAAAGAAGGTGTTGATATATTTTTTTATAGAACACCTAGTGAAACGATTGAAAAAGATGAAACAACTATCATAGAAAGTGTATATTTACCAAACTTAAAAGAAATAACTAGACAGGTTACAGATACAGTATATGATGATGAATTTCAAATAGATAAGTTCAATGATGTTATAGTTGAATTTTTATATAAGTGTGAGTATTTAGAAACTGTAAAAATAACTAATTGTTCATCCGAATATAAACTAATTTTTGAACCAATTGTTTTTGAAACCATCAATAAGAGAGCCAGATCATTAGAAGTAGATTTACAGAATTCTGCCATACGATTAGGAAACAATTCCTATAAACCAATGAATAATTTTGTAGTCAAATCAGGAATAGTATTTTTTGATAATGATACAACTCTGACCGTAGACAACTTAAACATAATGTATGGAACGTTTACCGTATATAATCTTATAAATAGATTGTTTACTGTAAATATAATGGTAAAAAACAAAATATACGTTATAAACGCAAAAATATATGCGTCTATGTTATTTACGTTATCTGGAGTAAATGATGATCTTTCTGAATATTCAGATATAGAAACTCGTATAAGAACCATAACAGTCTTTGGGACAGAATACGTTGAAAAGGATTCTAATGAGCCCCGTATACTTATACAAGGTTTCAATGACTTGATTATAGAATCCATAGAGGTCGAAAATGTTGTACAATATGGGTCTATATTAAAACTCGATAAAACAAATCGATGTTCTATAAATAACATGTTACGAAATATAGATTCTGTTAATCCTGGAGCATTAGTTACAGTATCACGTGTTGCTGAAATAGATTTTCATAACGTAAATGTTATTACAACCGCTGATAATAAGATAATGGATGATTTTTACATATTCGATATATTATCCCAAAATTCTGGGTTTCAGCAGCATGTGAATATTTATGATTCTACATTTACAAATAACACGTTTGCAGAAATGTCTTTATTAAGAATACGTCAAAAAGAATTACATGAAATATCTATATCCGATTGTAGATTGAATAAACACGTTAACCTATTTGATGTTAAAAACAACTGTACTATAAATAAAATGTTGGTAAATAAAACTATAATTATTAGTAAACAATTATTTTTCAATAATATAAAAGACCTAACGTTTAATTTGTCAGAACTGAGATCGGATAGTAATATATTACTTCATAATATAACGACCCTAGGACTAATAAACAGTAAACTATTTTTTAAAGACATGATTATTGATTATAAAGATATAGCGTATCCGTCATTAAGAAGTGATGGATGTACCATGACTGGTAGAAGTATAGATATTATAAATCCGAACGTGTATTCTTCAAAAATGTTTAATAGAAATAATATCGTAGAGGTTGATAAGATAGATATAAATAACTTCGCACTAACATCAAACGGATCTATAATAACAGCGTCTAACATATCTGTTAAATCAGATGACGTTACACGATTTCAAAATACAACATTGTCGTTGGAAAAAACAAATAC
>JGI24712J26585_10003619_pt1 | contig 12133 bp, 7 predicted proteins | sample BioPla3DNA2_FD_26585 | JGI IMG/M metagenome (IMG submission 26585)
CGATGAAGTCGAGGGTGTGGGGGCCGTCGGGGAGTTGGGTGGTGTCGAGGATGGCGGTGGTGGTGAGGATGGCGTTTTCGGGGCGGACGTGGAAGAGGATGTTGGCGCGGGGGCGGAGGTCGTCGGGATTGTCGTCCATAAAGCTTGAGAAATTGACGTTGGTACTCAGTCCGCAGTTGGTGGTGACGGGCGTGACGGTGTAGTCCACTTGGATGCCGGCACCGTGAGGGCCTATGGTGCGGGCCAGGAGCGTTCCATCGTTCAGGACGTTGCCGATTCCGTTGGCCAGATAGGCAAAGCGGATTCCGTTGGAGGCTTTGAGAACAGGATTGGTGTTGATGGCGAACTGGATTTGTTCAATCAGGCTGCGGATGGTTTGCCCGGCGGTGGCGATGAAGTGATTGGTGACGGCGACGCCGTTGGTCAGGGTGATTGTAAGCGTGATGGTGTCGCCGGCATTGGCAACATTGGTGGAAACCCCGTTGGTATGGCCGTAAAGGAACAGACGTTTGCGGGCGGGGTAGGTGCTGGGATGGAGATTGGTGGCGGCCAGGCCGGTGCCGAGGGTCAGGACGGAGGCGGAGCCCGTGGCGGCAAAGGCGGAAACCGGGAGATGATTGCCGGCGAGGTCGAAGTTCTTGTATATTAGCTCGAGGCGGTCGCCCCACGGTCGGGCGAAGGCGATGCAGGGAGTGTCGGCATTGACGGCGTCCGCCAGGTTGGAGACGACATTGCAGAGTGTGTCGCCCGGGGCGACTGTCACCGTGTTCGTGCGGTTGTTGATGACAACCGAGAGTTCATTGCCGGGGGTGGGGGTCAGATTGGTCAGGGCGGCTCGCCAGCGGCCGTTGAGATAGAGGTCGAGGGAGCGGGCGGGGACGCCGCGAGAGTGGGGGGTGGCGGTGGGGTTGAGCTGGAGGGTGCCGGAAACAATTTGGTGGGGGGCGGGCGAGGTGATGGCGATGACGGGAGGGGCGGCGAAGGGGGCGGCGAGGGGGTCGCCGGCGAAGAGGCCTTCGTAGGGGGCGAAAACGGACATGGCGTAGGATTCGCCGATGGTGAAGCCGCGGGCGTAATAGAACGCCATGAGGGGGTCGGGGAATTTGCTGTAGTAGCTGCAGGGTTCGGCGACGGTGCCAAAGGAGGCGGTTGCGCCGATGTGCATCCAGTCGAGGATGGTGGATTGGCCGTAGCAGGGGTCGGGAATCATGCCGCCGCAGGAGGTCATGTGGTCGGCGTAGGCGCCGGGGAGCCAGGTGTTGTTGGTGCGGATGGCGGCGCTGATGGTGCCGTAGCCGTCGTGATAGCCGATGACATTGGTGCGGCCGGATATGGCGGTGTAGTAGGGGCCGATGGTGCAGGTTGCGGGCAGACCGGGCAGGGCGGTGAAGGAAAATTGCGCGTTGGCGAAGAAGCGCTCGCGGACGCCGCGGTGGGCATCGCCGAGGTGATAGAGATACATGCCGGCGTTGGGGAATGTTGACTGCGAGGTGCGTCCGCGGTCCACGACTTCCTTGGCGGTGGCGAGGTCAAATGCGATGAGATGGAAGGTGATGAAGCCGTTGGTGCCGCTCCAGCCGTCGGCGGAGCGGAAGGCGCGTTCGGCGCGGTAGTAGGCGTTGGAGGTGTATTCCGGCAGTTTGCAACTGACGGGTGCGTCGTGGTAGCCGGGTGCGTTTTTGAAGCCGTAGAACAGGGATGCGGAGAGGCCTTCGCGCATGTTGACGCGCGTGGGGATGTCGCCGCAAAGGACGACATAATCAATTTGTCCTGTCAGTTGGTTGCTGGCGATGTGATTGCGGATGGGCGTCAGAAGCAGGGAGGCGAGTTGATTGGACGAAACAGAGACGGTGTTGGTGGGGATGGAAAGGGGACAGATGTGGTGGGCGGGAATGTCGTAGGCGGCGGCGTAATAGTCGCCCAGCTCGACGGAATCGGCGGATTGAGTATTTACTACGACGAGCGTGTTGAACGCGCCGCCGCCGGCATAGAGGAAAGTCGGAATCAGCGCGAGCAAACAAACGCTGACCCGACCCAGCTTCCGCCAATTTTTACCCAAATGTTTCACGGTCCAGTCCCGACAAGAAAACATACTTGATAAGGGAAGGGGAATCAACTGGTGGCGGGGCTTGTTTTTAAGGGAGGCTCAAAAGTCGTAAAGGGCGGCTTGACGTATTCGGACGGGTTGGTTGGCGGTGCGGAGAATAAATCGGGGCGCGGGGAGGTCGGGGGATTCCGGGGCGTAAAAGGGCAGGCGAAGGGTGGCGTGGTCGCGCGCGCAGGAGAAATAGGCGGCGTAGGGGTTGGCGCGGGCGAAGTCCGGCGCGAGTTCGAGGGTGATGCCAGCGGCGGGAGAATCGAGGGTGATTGCGACGATTCCGCTGTGCGGCGCGGATGTCAGGGTGGATGGCGCGGGCGTGATGGTGATGATGCAAGCGGTGTCGGTGTCGGGCAGTTGCCGGATGTCGGCCTGGACGGGGCGGAAGACGGGTTGGTAGATGAACAGTTGCGTGGCGGCGCCGGTTTTGTGGAGCGTGGCGATTGGGGTGAAGCCTTCGGGGATGCTCCGCAGGGATTCATCCACGAGCAAGTCGCCCGGTTGGACGTTGTTGAAGGAGTTGTCATTCATGGTGTAGGCGCCTCGCGGGGCTAAGAGGCGGTAGAGTCCGGAGCTGGCCCAGAGGTGGGTGGCGGGCTGTCCCCACGGAGTGTCGTAGAGCAGATTGCGGATGTCGCCCCAGGGACGCAACGCCATGTGGCGCTGGTGGGTGGGGAGCAGCCAGGCGCGGGGCGGGGAGAAGGCGCGGAACGGGCGCGCCAGAGTTTGGCGGATTTGTGCGCCGGGCGCGAGAAGGACGAGGATGGCGAGGAGCGCCCCGCCGAGCCACCGGCCGGCTTTCGCGCGGGTTAGGGAGGCGGCGCAGACGAGCATCAGGATGAGCAGGGAGGCGAGGGCGTTGCGGAGGTCGTATGAGGCGGTAAAAAACCAGATGCCCAATGTGGTTGTTCCGGCGAGGGCGAAGAGCGCCAGCCGCCGCTGGAGAAATCCCGCGAGGATGAGCAGGGCGCAAATGGCGAGAAGCGTCAGGCCGGGCGCGATGGGCAGGGAGCAGGCGGATATGAAGTTGGCGGTGACGTCGCGCAGGTGCGCCCAGTCGGCGGTAAAGAGGCGGGCATGGGTCAGTTGCAGGGAGAATGCGTGCAGGAAGGGGCTGGTTTCGGCGAGCTGGGGGTGTTGAGAATAGACATGCTGGTGCAGGAAATAGGGCAGCACGAGCAGGGCGGTGATGCCCAGCGACAGGAGAGCGATTCGCCGGGCGCGACGGGGTGGCAGGAAAAGGCCGACGGCGAGGAACGGCAACCAAATCAAGCCGTTGCCTTTGAGGAAGGCCACGGCGAAGAAGAGCAGGGCGAACAAGATAACCGCGGCGGGTGTATTCCCCTGCCAATTCATTGCGCCGCGCTTCACCGCCACGATGACGGCGCAGGTGGCGAGGATGAATGCCGCGAGCGGGGTGTCCACGTAGCCGTTGGCGAGAAAGGCGAAAGCGCCGCGATGGAGGGCATAGGCCGTTGCCGGCAAGAGCCAGGGCAGGCGCAAGTCGCGGCCCAGCGACCAGAGCGCGAGAATCAAAATGGCCACGTAGACAACGTTGAATCCGTGCAACAGCAGATGTTCGGCGGGCAACACGTCCGCGCTGGTGCCGGCTACTTTGTAGAAGAGGCTATGCAGGGCGGGTTGCCATTGCGGGTAGCCGCCCATGAGGTATTGCCCCAGGCCGTTGCGCGCGGCCATGTCCACCGTCCATTTATCCCAAGAGACGAGCGCGTCCCAATCGCTCATCGGCGCGCCGACGGTCGTCTCAAAGAGGCCCTGCAGAAAGAGCAGGCCAATCAGCAGGCTCAGCCGTTGCGCGGCGGGCATGGCGTTCCAGCGGTTGCGGCCATTTGCGAGGGAGAAGGAGGCGATTGCGGGTTGCAAGCCGTAGAGACCGAAGCCGCCCAACAGCAGGAGCATGGCGAGGGCGATGGGTTTGGTGTAGAGGCCGAAAAAGTAGAGCTGCCAAACGAGGAGTGCGCTGGCACTGAGGCTCAGGGTCAACACCAGAAGTAGCTTATTGGTCAGGGATGGCAGGCGGACGCGCCACAGGCGCAACAGCCCCAGGCCGGGAGCGAAACAAATGATTGCGGCGATAAGCAAGAATCGCAAGACGGGGGCTGGGCCTTCCGGCAGGTGGCGGAGAAGGACGCTGGCGACCCAGCACACGCGCAATGCGAGATACGCGAGCGCCGTGAGCGCAAGCCCGTTGAACACGCGGGCGCTGATTGCGGCGAATGGTTTATTCGGATGGATGCTGTCTTTGGCCATTGGCGGCGCGGGGTGTTTGCAAATCAAGCTGGCGGCATCCTAACTTTTGCGGGCGGGCGTGAACAAGGACAAAGGGCAGGACAAAGGGCGTTGCGCGAGAATGGGGGTTGTGTCATAACTGCCGCGATGTGGTTTCCCCGATTCAATTTGCCGGATAGCTGGAGACGGTCTGTTCAACGGCACGGCCTGCCTGCGCTGGCTGCGCTTTTGGCGGCGTATGCGCTGGCGTTGGGCGACGGGACGGAGTGGAGCCACCAGATGGGGAGCTTTTGGGCGCGCCTGCCGCCGTGGCTGGGGTCGTTGCGGGCCGATTTTTTGGCGTTGGCGGCTTTGGCGTTTGTGGCGGCGCTTGTGTTGCAACGCTGGAGGCATGGGCTGACGCCTTTGCTGGCCGCGCTGCTCATTGGCGGGCAGGTGGCTTGCGGGATTTCGGCGTGGGCGCTTTTGCGCGGCGGGATTCCCTGGGGCGTTGACTACCCGTCCTTTATGTTTCGGCTTCACGAGTTTGCCCAGGTTTTCCCGTTGGGTCTGGGCAGCTACAACCCGTGGTGGAACGCCGGGGTTGAGCATTTTACGGGTGTCACCAGCGGGGTGCATAACTTCGGGATTCTCAATTGGCCGCTTTTCAAGTTCTGGCCGATTCATCAGGTGCACGGGTATGCCGTGGCGTTCTGGATTATTTTCGGCTTTCCGTGGCTGGGGGTGATTTCGGCGCGGTCTGCGGGCATTGGCTGGGCGGGCGCTTTGTGCGCGGGGTTGCTGTTGTGCATTCCCACGCGGGCGTTGTTTCTGTTTGGCTGGCAGTCGGGCAACGTGGGTAGCATGACTGCCACGCTGTTGGTGTTGCCGCTGCTGGCGCTTGGCTATCGTTTGGTGGTGTTGCGCAAGGGGGGTGTTGTTACGGCGCTGCTGCTGGCGCTGACGGCCTGGCTGGTGGCGCTTTGGTCGCCGGGGGTGTTCGCGGGGGTGGGGCTGGCGTTGGGGTGGCTGTGGAGCAAAAGGCGCTGGAGCGCGAAAAGCTCCGGGCTGTTCATCGCGGCGGGCGTGCTGGCTGTCGCGCTGTTGCTGCCCTGGCTTTGGGTGACGTTTTTTCCGTATCGCAGCATTGTGGATTATGTGGGGACCTCGCCTCTCAAGGAAAGCTGGCTGGTTTGCGCGCAAACGGGCGCGGGGCAATTGTGGCGGCGCATTTTGGAAATGCATCCGGTGGTGGCGGTTTTGGGTTTGCTGGGGGCTTTTTTTGTGGCGCCGCGCGGCATGCGTCGCTGGGCGCTGCCGACGGCGCTGGTGCTTGTGGCCGTGACGGTGAGTATTGGCTGGAAGCGGCAGTCACAGTTGGACCGGGTGGCACTGATGCTGGCGGTGGTGGCGGTTTTGCCGGCGGCGGCACTTTGCGGGCGCATTTTGCGTCGGCCCTGCGGGGGCGCGGCGGGCGGCGGGCGGCGGCGGTGGGGGCGGCTGGCCATGCAGGCGGTGCTGCTGGCGGTTCTGGTGATGGGGCAGCGGACGGCTTACATGCACATTGGCAATCGCGGCGGCTTCAAGTTGTGGATGATGGCCGAGCCGATGCAGCAGATGGTTCAATGGTTGCGGGATGAGTTGCCGCCGGAGAGCCGCGTGGCGATTGCGGGAACGGCCGACGAGTGGTTCGACTGGGGAACCGCCGCTTATTTGCCCATCCTGACGGGGCATGAAATGCTGGCGGATGATTATTACGGATTCCCGCGCGGGCTGATTGCCCGCAATTTTCCGCCGCATCCTTACAACAAAACGTATGAGGGCTGGCTGGAGTTTGAGCGCATCTATGCCATTGCCTACTGGCTGGCGGCGGAGGGCAGTTATCGCGGGCAGCGCGCCATGCAGTTGTTTGATGAGCATCCTGAACATTTCAAGGTTGCACAGACGTTTATCATTCAGGGGCGCAGGATTGTGCTTTATGAAGTTCTGGAGCCGGCGATTCCGGCCAGGCTATTCAAAGGAACGGGAACGGTTGCCGCGAGTGAAAATCTGTTGCGGGTGGAATTCGCGGATGAGCCAGAGGCGGAAACCGTTTTGCGCTATAATTGGCGCGACGGGCTTTATTGCAAGACGCCGGGCGCAAGCATCGGGCCTTATCCGGCGGGGGAACACACACCGTTGATTGCGGTGACTCCGGGCGAGGGGCAGCGGGCGGTGGAAATCGGCTATCGGCCGGGATGGCATCCGCTTCGCCCGGGGTGGGGCGGGGTGTTCCATCATTGACGGACGCGCGGGAGGCGGGCGCTACTTCAATTTTTATAGTTGGCCGCTGTCCTGACGCTGGCGAAAGCGGACGTAGTGGAACAGGTTTTCGATTTCGAAGGCGATGTTGATGTTCTGGATGAACATGTGCGGGTCGGCCTTGAGCTGGGCGGGGGAAAAGTTGAGGACGCCTTGCACGCCGGCGGCGGAGAGCTGGTCCAGAATGCCGGCGGCGGCATTTTCTGGAACGGCCAGCACGGCGACTTGAATGTTCTCGGCTTGCACAAAGGCGGTCAGCTCCGTGATGGGTAAAATCGGCACGGGTTTGCCGTCGGGGTTTATGCGCGCGGGGTTGTTATCGAAGCCCGCGACGACTTCGATGTTTTGGTTNGCGAAGCCTTTGTAGTTCATGAGGGCGGTGCCGATTTTTCCACAGCCGACGATGATGACGCGCTGGACGTCGTGAACGCCCAGAATGTTGTCCAGGCCTTGCAGGAGGGCGTCAATGGCGTAGCCGCCGCGTTTGTTGCCCACGGACATGTTGGCCAGGGAGAAGTCTTTGCGCACGAGGGAGGAGGAGATGCCGGCGGCATCGCCCAGATTGTCGGAGAANACGCGCGAAAGGCCCATGGATTTGAACTTGAGGAGGATATTCTTGTAGTGCGCGAGGCGCTGAATCATCTCCTTTTGTGGCATGTTTTGCGAGATATTCACAATAACTCTCCTTTTTGTTCAAATAGTGTTACGGGGTGACATATTAATGTGAAGAAAATGAAAAACAACACTTATTTTGCGNAAAAAACAGGCTTGCGTAGTGATACGTTTTTTTCTAAAGTTTGACGCCAATGTCGTGGAGGCTATGCGTGTGAATACAACAGTTAAAGACCCAGCCGTTACCGAGCAACTGACACCGGAATTGGAAGCATTNATNAAGGAANGGCAGTCCAAGCCGGGCAGCTTGATTATGGTGTTGCATCGGGTTCAGGAGCATTTTGGCTATGTGCCGCGGTCGGTGGCGTTTCAGGTGGCGGAACGGTTGAAGATTCCCGTGGCGCAAGTCTATGGCGTGCTTTCGTTTTACCACTTTTTCAAATCGAAGAAGCCGGGCAAGTATCATATCGCGGTGTGCATGGGGACGGCGTGCTATCTGAAGGGCGCGGGCGATTTGTTGAAGGAATTGGAGAATTTGTTGGGCGTGGGCCAGCATACGGTGACGCCGGACGGGTTGTTTTCGGTGGAGGCCATGCGCTGCCTGGGCTGCTGCGGGCTGGCGCCGGTGCTGTCGGTGAATGGCACCATCCACGGCAACCTGAAGAAAGAGGATATTGCCGGGATTATCGCGCACTACCGGAAACAAGCCGCGCAAGAGGGATAGGGAAGAGGATGGGCATGAATACATTGACATTGAAAACTCTGGCGGCGGCGCAAAAGGCTTCGNCGGACGAGCCGCGCGTTCAGATTAGCGTGGGGCTGGGGACGTGCGGGGTGGCGGCGGGCGCGCAGGCCACGTTTGACGCGTTCACGCAGGAATTGGCGGCGGCGAATGTGCAGGATGTGACGTTGCGTCCGTCGGGTTGCATGGGGCTGTGCTACAGCGAGCCGACGGTGGAGGTCATCGTGGCGGGCGAAGCGCCGGTGGTGTATGGCAACGTGGATGCGGCGGTCGCGCGCGAGATTGTCANGCGGCATGTCATCGGCGGCAAGCTGGTGAAGAAGAATGTTTTTGCGCGTCCGGCGGCGGACCTTGTGCGGCCGCGGGCGGATGAGCCGGAGACGAAGCAGCAGCGAATTGTTTTGCGCAACTGCGGGCTGATTAATCCGGAACGGCTGGAAGATTACCTCGCGCGCGACGGCTACGCGGCGCTGGCGAAGGCGCTGACGGACATGACGCCGGAGCAGGTCATTGAGGAGTTGCGCAAGTCCGGCCTGCGCGGGCGGGGCGGGGCGGGGTTCCCGACGTGGATGAAGTGGAAGTTCACCAAGGATGCGGCGGGCGACGGGAAATATGTGGTGTGCAACGCCGACGAGGGCGACCCGGGGGCGTACATGGACCGCTCGACGATTGAGGGCGACCCGCACTCCGTGCTGGAGGCCATGGCGATTGCCGGGCGCACGGTGGGGGCGACGCAGGGCGTGGTGTACATCCGCGCGGAATATCCGGTGGCCATCCGGCACCTGCAAACCGCNATTTCGCAGGCGCGNGCGGCGGGGCTGCTGGGTGAAAAGATTCTGGGGACGGATTTCAATTTTGACGTGGAGGTCCGGCTCGGCGCGGGCGCGTTTGTCTGCGGCGAAGAGACGGCGCTGCTGGCTTCGGCGATGGGGCGGCGGGGCATGCCGATTCCGCGCCCGCCGTTCCCGGCGGTTTCCGGGTTGTGGCAGAAGCCGACGGTGATTAACAACGTCGAGACGTACGCGAATATTCCGATGATTATCCTTCGCGGCGGGGAATGGTTCGCGAGCGTCGGCACGGTGAAGAGTCCGGGGACCAAGGTGTTTGCCCTGACCGGCAAGATTAACCACTCCGGACTGATTGAAGTGCCGATGGGCATTACGTTGCGCGAGATTATTTACGACATCGGCGGGGGCATTCGCGACGGCAAGAAGTTCAAGGCCGTGCAGACGGGCGGGCCTTCCGGCGGCGTCATCACTGCGGAATATCTCGACACGCCGATTGACTATGAGCACTTGCAGGAATTGGGTTCCATCATGGGTTCCGGCGGCATGATTGTCATGGACGAGGACGACTGCATGGTGGACGTGGCGCGCTTTTATCAGGACTTTTGCGTGGATGAAAGCTGCGGCAAGTGCGCGCCGTGTCGCGTGGGCACGCGCACGCTGCTGAACCTGCTGGACAAAATCACCACGGGCAAAGGCACGCGCGCGGACCTGAAGAAAATCCGCGACGTGGGCGCGGCCATGCAAAAGGCCGCGCTGTGCGGGCTGGGGCAGACCGCGCCGAATCCGGTGCTGTCCACGCTGAAATACTTTGAAGCGGAATATCTGGCGCATATTGACGAGCAGCACTGTCCGGCGGGCAAGTGCAAGGCGCTGGTGACGTACAGCATTGACGCGAGCAAGTGCATTGGCTGCACGCTGTGCGCGCGGCGCTGTCCGGTCGGCGCGATTGAGGGCGAGCGCCAGAAGCCGCACCGCATTCTTCCGGAGCAATGCATCAAATGCGGCGAGTGTCTCAAGGCCTGCAAGTTTGGCGCGGTGAGCCGCCGATAAATATACGAGGACAACGATGAAAACCGTAAAATTAACGATTAACGGCCACCCGGTGGAAGTCGAGGCCGGCACCAACATTCTGAACGCGGCTCAGAAGGCCCAGATTAAAATTCCGAGTCTTTGCTACCACCCGGACTTGCCGGCGTGGGCGGCCTGCGGCATTTGCGTCGTGAAGGTCAAGGGGCTGAACCGGCTGGTGCGCGCGTGCGCGACTCCGGCGACGGAGGGGCTTGAAGTCACCACGCACGACCCGGAGCTGTATGGCATCCGGCGCACCATCATTGAGCTGATTCTTTCGACGCATCCGGACGACTGCCTTCAGTGTCCGCGCAACAACAACTGCGAATTGCAGCGGCTGGCGGCGGAGTTCGGCATTCGCGAAGCTCCGTATGGCAAGCGTCTGCGCGATTTGCCGCCGGACGACACGACCGGCTCGCTGGAGCTGCATCCCGAAAAGTGCATTTTGTGCGGGCGCTGCGCCGCTGTCTGCCAGGGCATGCAGGGTGTTTGGGCGCTGGAGTTCATCGGGCGCGGCGAGAAGATGCGGATTGCGCCGGCGGCGGATGTTTCGCTGGAGGAATCGCCTTGCATCAAGTGCGGCCAATGTTCGGCGCATTGCCCGGTTGGGGCGATTTATGAGCACAGCCACGCTCCTGAAGTGTATGCCGCTTTGGCGGACCCCACCAAGCATTGCGTGGCGCAGATTGCGCCCGCCGTGCGCGTGGCGCTGGGCGAGGATTTCGGCTATGAGCCGGGCACGCTGCTGACCGGCAAAATCTATGCCGCGTTGCGGCGGCTGGGTTTTGACGCGGTGTTCGACACCAACTTCGGCGCGGACCTGACCATCATTGAGGAAGGCACCGAGTTCATTGAGCGTTTCGCGCACGGGCGCGGGCCGCTGCCGCTGATTACCAGTTGCTGTCCGTCGTGGACCGACTACATGGAAAAATTCGCGCCTGATTTCATTGACAATTTCTCCACGGCCAAGTCGCCGCACGCCATGGTTGGCGCGTTGACGAAGACGTATTANGCGGNGAAGAAGGGGCTGGACCCGAAGGACATTTTCATGGTGTCCATCATGCCTTGCACCGCCAAGAAATTTGAGATTCAGCGGAGCGAGGAAATGAGCAGCTCCGGGCAGCAGGACATTGATATTTCGCTGACGACGCGCGAGCTGTGCCGCATGATNAAGAGCGCGGGCATTGATTTNCGCAATCTGCCGGATGACGAGCAGGTGGATTCGCTGCTGGGCGCTTACACCGGCGCGGGCACCATTTTCGGCGCGACCGGCGGCGTGATGGAGGCGGCCTTGCGCACCGCGCATTGGTCGCTNACGAAGGAGCGTTTGCNGACGATGGAGCTGAAGGAAATTCGCGGTCTCGACGGCGTGAAGGAAGCCACGCTGAAGGTTGCGGGCAAGGATGTGCGCGTGGCGGTTGCCCACTGCATGGGCAACATTGAGATTGTGCTGGACAAGGTGCGCGCCGCGCGGGAAGCCGGCGAGGAAACGCCGTATCATTTCATTGAGGTGATGGCGTGCCGGGGCGGGTGCGTGGGCGGCGGCGGGCAGCCGTATGGCGCGACGGACACCATTCGCCGTCAGCGCGCCGCCGGGCTGTACCGCGACGACGAAAAGAGCGCGCAGCGCTGTTCGCACGAGAATCCCATGATTCAGCAGTTGTACGCCGAATTTCTCGGTGAGCCGCTGGGTGAGAAATCACATCAGCTCTTGCACACCGGCTACTATAAGCGTAAACCATATAAACGATAAACCGATAACCCGGATNTTCACCGCGGGTTCCCCGGGATGGGAGGCGCGGCGGCATCCCATACAACGGAATAAAAGATGAAGATAGCAATTGATGACATTAGCATGGCCATGGAAGACCATACGGGCGCGGTCGAGCACTTTTTGAATCGGCAGACCGGCGATTTGCTCCGCGTGCCCATCGTTCCCGACGACGCCGATGAGCACGAGGACGCCTTGGCCGCGCTGGAGAAGAGTCCCGCGGACTGGGTGCAAATCCCGTCGCTGCCGTCGCCGGATGCCTTCCAAATCATGGAAGACTTTGTTGCCGGCCTGCCGGAGGGCGACCCGCGCAAAACGCTCAAGCTGGTGCTGGGCTTCAAGAAGCCTTTTGCCAACTTCAAGCGCGCGCTGCTCGACATGCCGGAGATTCGNGAGCAGTGGTTTGCGTATCACGGCGAGCGCATGGAGGATATTGTGCGCCGCTGGCTGGAATTTGAAGGCATTGTCGCGGAGTAGTCCGCGGCGCGGCGGGAGGTTTGGCGTTTTCCACGGTGTGGAAAAAA
>JGI24712J26585_10003620_pt1 | contig 12131 bp, 13 predicted proteins | sample BioPla3DNA2_FD_26585 | JGI IMG/M metagenome (IMG submission 26585)
TCTTTTATTCTGATTCTAGTATTGATTAGCAAGAATAGAAAAGAAATGCCGGAAGTTGCCTGGAAAATAGCATATTTGAAAAATTTTCTTAAAAATGTGAAAAAAGTATTGCGTGGTAAGGAGAAAACAAGTAACGGTAAGGATTACTTGTTTTCTTCTCGTGCCACCAATTCGTCTATTAATGCAATAGATTCCTTAATCATGTCATCACAATGAATTTTTTTAACACCGCCCTTTTGGGCATTGGCTCTTAGAAGATCAGCACAGTTTGTCATGCCATCGTGATTTTGTGCAATTCTTTTTTGAAATTCATTTGTAACAGAGGGTGAGTCGATGCCTTTGGCACCTAATACTATAAGTCCGGCAGTTATTACGCCACAAGTGCTTCCACATTTCATTCCGCCACCAAAGTTGCATCCCATAGAAGCAGCAAATTCTTCATCAATTCCCAGTTCTTTGGCATATGTACGCATAATTGTCTGTGAACAATTATCCATCATAGGAGTTTTATTCCTAAGTTCCATAGCTTTATCAATGTGTTTATTCATTTCGTTTGCCTTCCTTTTTATCCCAATAGTAATATTTCTTTTATTAAAACATTTTTTTGTCAAAAAGAAAAGGAAAATGTGGTATACTAATCAAAAACTTTAAAAGCGGAGGAAACAGGAAAATGGGATATATCTATTTTGTCCGCCATGGGCAGACGGTTTGGAATGTAGAAAATAAAATATGCGGTGCGACGGATATTGCCCTTACAGAGCTTGGACATGAGCAGGCAATGGAAACCGGAAAAAAGATTTTGGAAGAAGGAATTCAGGCAGATGAAATTTTGTATTCTCCTTTAAGCAGAGCCAAAGATACTGCACTTCATATATCGGAAATCACAGGAATTCCGGCAAAAGAAGAAATACGGTTAAAAGAGCAGAATTTTGGAAAATATGAATCCACGCCGAGAAACGGAGAAGAGTTCAAAGAGGCAAAGAAGCAGTTTTTGAATCGTTATGGAAATGGCGAATCCATGCTTCACTTAGCCCAGAGAATTTATAACTTATTGGATGAGCTGGCAACGTCAGATAAAACGTATATTTTAGTAGCGCATAATGGAATTGCACGGATGGTACACTCTTATTTCCATGAGATGACAAATGATGAATTTGCGGCATACGGAGTAAAAAACTGTGCAGTGGTTCGGTATGAATTTGAGCGTTAGTAATTTACTTAAAAATAGATATTTTTTTGATTGCATATCATTTTATATTCATATAACCTATTTGTGATATATCAATAGAGTAAGCTTACTAGATAACTAAGAATGGAAAAATTGGAGGTCTTTGAAGTTCCGGGACACACACTGGGAGAAATTGTCTTACTGGATTGGAGGTAGTCATGGCGGAGAGAACATCGCAGAAATTGAAATTATTATATTTAATGAAGATATTATTGCAAAAAACAGACGAAACACACGGGATTACCATGCCGGAGATTATTTCAGAGTTAAATGCATATGGGATTTCTGCGGAGCGAAAAGGTCTTTACAATGATATGGAATGTTTACGAACCTATGGAATGGAAATTGCAGGTTATCAGGAAGAGCGGGCTTATTATTATAAAGTGGTTGGCCGCCAGTTTGAGTTGGCAGAATTGAAGCTATTGGTTGATTCTGTACAGTCCGCCAAGTTTATTACCACCAAAAAGTCCAGGGAGCTAATCGAAAAGATTACGGGACTTGCAAGTAAGTATGAGGCAACACAGTTAAATCGTCAGGTGTACATGGCAGAACGAATTAAGACAAAAAACGAAGGGATTTATTATAATGTAGATGCCATTTACAATGCAATTGCAGAAAATGTGAAAATTACATTTCAATATTTTCAGTGGAATATCAAAAAACAAATGGAATTGCGACATGATGGAGCACTGTATCAGGTGAGTCCCTGGGCATTATCCTGGGATGATGACAATTACTATTTAATCGCATATGACGAAAAAGAAGAAAAGATAAAACATTTTCGTGTAGATAAGATGCTTCATATTGAAATGACAGAAGAAAAACGAGAAGGTCGTTGGGTATTTAAGGAATTCGATATTGCTGTTTATGCAAGAAAAATGTTTGGAATGTTTGACGGCGAGGAAGAAATGGTAAAGATTTTGTGCCATAATTCCCTTGCGGGAGTTATGATAGACCGATTCGGAAAGGACATTTCTCTGATACCGGTAGATGAAGAACATTTCTCTGTAACGGTAAGAGTTGCGGTAAGCCGTCAGTTTTTATCCTGGGTAATGGCATTAGGAGAAGGAGCGAAGATTATAGGACCTGATATAGTGGTAGAACAAGTAAAGACAGAGGTAGAGCGATTGGTAAAGCAGTATTTATAGAGATTTGACAAGAGCAATAAATACAAAAATAGCAGGGTAGCAGAAAAATAACAGGAAACAGTTGACAAATGAGACAAAAAATGACAAAATTTTTTATATCGCGTGCAATTTTTTAAAAGGGAGATAAAATTAAGAAAAGGTACGGGATAATAAATAAGTTTATGGAGATGTAACGTATGAAGAAGAAAAGCAAAACAAGTATTATTGTTGCAGTTATCTTGGGCATATTATGTGCAGCAATGATCGCTCTTTGTGTACTTGTCTTTGTAGATGGCTCAGTAGGAAAATTGAACCAGAAGGCAAGAACGGACAAAAAGAGCAATTTCAAAGAGACAGAAGAGACAAGTGGTGACGATGAATACGACGGAACCGGAAAGGACTTTGAGGTTGTAGTGAATGAGACTGCAGCAACAGAGGAAGCTGCCGGAGAAGAAACCACAGATTATATTTGCCCGGAAAGTAGCGAAAGAGAGCTGACTGAGGAAGATGTAACAGCATTACAGAGCAAGACAGTAGCAAACCTTCCGGAAGGCAAAGATATCATTCAAATGGTAATTAACGAAATGTATGCAAAGAAGGGCTATCAGTTTACCGATACAGCCATTCAGGACTACTTCAACTCCAAGACATGGTATCAGGGAATTGCAGAAAAAACAGATGATGTGGATGCTATTTTTAACGGAATGTCAGATATAGAAAAAGCAAACGTTGAATTTCTGCAAACATATGTACAGTAGGGAGGAGAAGAAGAATGTTTTGTCAAAATTGTGGAACACAAAATAATGATGCATCCGTATTTTGCGAAAATTGCGGAGCAAAATTAGAAAAACCGGTACAGCCAAACGTGGCAGCACAGCAGGCACAACCGGTACAGCCAAACATGGCAGCACAGCAGTCGCAACCGGTACAACCGATGAAACCGGCACAGCTAAAGAAACCAATGTCTAAAGCATGGGTTGTTGTAGCGGTAGAAGTAATTGTTTTAGTAGCAGCAGTCGCAGTATTCTTTAATTTCGGAAAAGAAATGAATAGTGCAGAAAAAGTTGCAGAGAAGTTTTTCGTAGAAGTTGCAAATCACAACTTTAAGGAAGCCTATAAGACTCTTGATGTAGAGGAAAACGATTTCATCAATGAGAAGAACTTTGAAAATGCAAGCTGTAATATGCAGTTAAGCAAAGTTAATACATATGAAGTAAAAGAAAATCATTCAGAAGATAAACTTGGCAAAGATATTCGAATTCAATATCGTACCAAGGGAAGTTCCTCTAATCGTGATTATTATGTTTCCGTTAATAAGAAGAGCGGAAAGAACTTATTGTTCTTCAATAAGTGGGAAGTAAGTCCGGAAGCATTGATTGTAGAGGATTATAGCATTGCTGTTCCAACAGGAGCAGAAGTTACCGTAGATGATATAAAGCTTGGTAAGAGCTATTACGATAAGAAACAATCTGCTGATTCAGACTATTACGATTACTATACCATTCCTGAAATGTTCGCAGGGGAACATCAGGTTGTGGTAAAAAAAGATGGAATGCAGGAAGTTAGAAAAGTCATTGACACAGATGAAGATTACAGCTATTATCTGGACAATATGGTTATGGATGATAAGCTTTTAGAAGAAGCATTCGATACAGCAACCGGAGATTTACAGAAGATTTACGAAGCAGCAATAGCAGGAAAAGACTTTAGTGCAATTTCTGGTATGGTAGACAAGGATGCAGGAGAAGATTTAGAGTATGTTTATGAAAATCTGGTAGGTGACTTTGAAAGCAGTAGTTACGAAACCTTAAATAAGTTTTCTGTATCAAATATAGAAGGAACAGCGTCTCAGTATAACTGGTCTTCCGAAGAAGAATTGGTTGTACAAGTTGAACTTGACTATGATTATGTAGTTGACTATACCAGAAATTGGTTTGATGAAGTAACAAATGAGACAAGTAATGACTCAAAAAGTTGTTATATAAACTTGGCATACAAGGATGGAAAATGGGTTATCGTTGAAATTAGCGGAATGTATATATATTACTAGGAGGAAATAGAAAATGGCAAGATTTTGTACAAGATGTGGACGCCCACTAGAAGAAGGCGAAGTATGTAATTGTGGACAGGAGGCAGCACAGCAGCAGGCAGCACCACAGCCGGAAGTAGCACAGCAGCAGGCAGCACCACAGTTCCNGNAGCAGANACAGCAGCAGGCNGCACCACAGTTCCAGCANCAGNCACAGCAGCAGGGATATGCACAGAACTCACAGCAGTTCCAGCAGACACAGCAGGCAGTGACAGGATTTTTAGGAAAAATGTTCGGAAGCTTTTTAAATATTATAAAGCATCCGGTTACAGGTGGAAGAGATGTAATCCTTGCAGGTGGAGTAGCAGTAGGAATCGCACTTATGGTATTACAGGGAATCCTTACTGCAATCTTTGCGGCAATTGGAGCAAATAAGGCATTTGGTGATATGGTTGGTGTAGTATCATATTTTTCTTCTGATGATGTAAAAATTCCATATGTAAAAATTATCTTTTTAACATTGATTCTTTCGGTGATATTATCATTTGTATTAGCACTGTTATTATTCCTTGGAAACCTTATTATGAAAAATACTGTTTCCTTTACACAGATGATAGGAGCAGCTTCTCTTAGAAGTAGCGTAGTAATAATTACAAATATTCTTGCAATTATTGTATGCTTAATTAACCCAGTAGGCGGAATGTTGGTATTTGCAATAGGAAATATCTGGGGATTCTTTGTGATTCTTCAGGCAATGCCAATTGCAAATGAAACAATGCGCAATAAGTTACCATTAGTTATGATTTTAGTATATTTTGTATTCATGTTAGCTAATTATTTCTGTGTAAAACAAGGCTACACTGGTCTGTTAGGTGATATGGGAAGCTTAAGTGGATTAGGTTCATTAGGAAACCTTTGGTAATAAAGAATAAACAGCGAGATAAAACTCGTATGAAAAAAGAATTCCTTTCGGGGAATTCTTTTTTTGTTTCTTCCTAAAGTTTTCCGGGGAATAACCGATAAATAGATTAGAATCATGAGAAATACTATAAAAATATAGTAGAAAATAGAAAGGAGATGCCGTTATGCGTGTAGAAGCATATAATCAGGTCGCTCAGATATATAAAACAGCAAACGCTTCTAAAATAAAGGGGGCACAAGCATCAGGAAAGCGTGATGAAGTGCAGATTTCCCAGGCGGGCCGTGACTATCAGGTAGCAAAGCAGGCGGTAGCAGAAAGCTCCGATATCAGAGAAGATAAAGTTGCACAGTTAAAGGCAGAGATTGCATCTGGTAGCTACAAAGTAGAAACGGGAGATTTTGCGGCAAAATTAATTGAAAAGTACAATGCATATAATGTATATCTTTAGAAATGAGGTTCAAACGTGGCTAGTTTAATGGAAGATTTCATGGATGTCCTTGAAAAAGAGAATGTAGAATACGAGCAACTGACAGAACTGTCTTTGGAAAAAAGACAGATTATCATTGCTGGCGATGTTCCGGCTCTTGAGGAGATTACAGGAAGAGAACAGGAAATAACCAGTAATCTGAAGAATCTGGAGAACAAAAGAGAACAGGTTGTGAAGGATATGGCTATCGTACTTAGTAAAGAGCCGCAAGAGCTTACCATTACTAATATGATAGCATTTTTAAATAAGCAACCGGAAGAACAACAGAAGTTACAGGATATCCGTAAGAGATTGAAGGATACTCTTAACAAAATGGCAGATATAAATACACAGAACGAAGTGTTGCTGACACAGGCAATGGAAATGGTAGAGTTTGATCTGACGCTTTTTAAAAGTATGAGACAGGCACCTACCACGGCGAATTATGATAAAAGAGCTAATAATACCGGTGATGTACTAGGTAGCCGGGGCTTTGATGCAAAACAGTAGGAGGAAGAGTAACGATGGCGAACGGAATGGGAAGTCTCTATATCGGAGCATCGGGATTACAACAGAGCCAGAATGCACTAAATACAACTGCAAACAATCTGGCAAACGTAGAAACTACCGGATATGTCAGACAGCAGGTACTATTTGCAGATAGAGATTACAATACATTTGATACCAAATCAGCAATTAGTAAACAACAGGCTGGACTTGGTGTAAATATTGCAGACGTAGTACATACCAGAGATTATTTTTTGGATAAATATTATCGTACTGAGAATGGAAGACAGGCGTTTTATGATGCTACAAACGAGGCTGTTCAGGAAGTAATTACTTCTTTTCAGGAATTAGAAGGGACTACATTCCAGAGTGGAATGTATGATTTCTGGACTGCTTTTCAGGAATTTGCCAAAATACCGGATTCTTCTGTAAATCAAAACCTTGTGGTGCAAAAAGGCGTTTTGTTCGTAGAACGTGCACAGGGAATTGTCGATAACATGAAGTCTTATCAGAGTAAGATTAATACAAAGATTTCCGAATCTATTGATCGTATTAATGAATTAGGACATACTATTCAGGAATTAAACTTACAGATTCAAAAGGTAGAAGCCGGTAAAGTAGAAACTGCAATGACTTTACGAGATGAAAGGGATAATGCGTTAGATGAACTTTCACAATATGCGCAGATTGATTTTTCTGAAACACCCGATGGAATTGTAAAGGTAAAATTAGAAGGCGTACAGTTTGTAGATGAAGTGCATGTATTTGAAATGGGTAAAAAGGTAGATAAAGCGACCGGATTTATCACACCAACCTGGCCACATTTGTCTGATGCATCACTAGGGCATTACACAAATGTGTTTGATTACAGTGTGGATATCAGTTCTGAAATGAATACAGATATCGGAATTTTAAAAGCACAGGTATTAGCAAGAGGAGACCATGTTGCAAATTATACTGATGTGACAGGACTTACTGCAGATCAGTATAATGATGGCGCGGGAATGTCTGTAATGCTTTCTGCCCAGGCAGAATTTGACCAGTTGGTACATGGAATTATGACAGCCATTAATGATGTGTTAAGCCCTTTAACCACTAAAAGTTTTACAGGAGCAGACGGAACTGTTTACAACAATGTAAAAGTTTGGGATGAAGAAAAGGGTTGCGTTGGAAATGATGGCGAAAAACCTGGTCGTGAGCTTTTTGTAAGAAGAGGTATGGATCGATATAGAGAAGTTACGGCAGATGACGGAAAAGTGTACTATGTATACAACGAAGAAGATACTACAGATACTTCTAAGATGTACACTACTTACGGTGTGTCTGTAAATCAGGATTTATTAGATGCAGAATCAAATCTTCCGTATTTAAGACAAAACGGTGAAGTTGCACAGGCAATGGCAGAAGAACTGGCAGCAGTTTGGGAAAAGAAAGGAATGATTTTAAATCCGAATGATACAGACCCATGTACGTTTGAAGGCTATTACGAGAAGTTTATGAATGAATTGTCTACAAAGGGAAATGTGTACGAAAGTATTGCACAAAGCTTGTCCGGTTCAGTTACAAGTATCAGTAATCAGCGTCAGCAGGTAATCGGAGTATCTTCAGATGAAGAATTGACAAATATGATTAAATATCAGAATGCATATAATGCGGCAAGCCGGTATATCAATGTGATTTCTGAAATGTTAGAACACATTATAACTCAGCTTGGATAAGAATAAGAGGTGAAAATATGCCATCAACATTTTTTGGATTAACAATTTCAAGTTCAGCCCTGACATCTTTTCAGGCTGCAACAAATACGGTAGCGAATAATATTTCTAATGTAAATACCAAGGGATATACCAGACAAGAGGCAATTCGTGTAGCAGCAGATGCGCTCCGCGTAAACCAAAAGTATGGTATGGCAGGAAGTGGTGTTGATACCACAGAAATTAAGCAGATTCGTGATTTTTACTATGATGTAAGATATTGGGAAAACAATGCAAAAGTGGGATTGTATGATAGTAAATTATACTATATGCAACAGATTGAAGATTATCTGATTGATGATGATAGTGCAAAAGGTTTCTCAACTATATTAGATGAAATGTTTAATGCATTGAATACATTGAACAGCAATCCGAATGATTTAGATAAGCGTCAGCAGTTTATCAGTAAATCCCAAAGTTTTGCAACATTTTTCAATGGCTTAAACACAGGACTTAGCAAGATTCAGGAAGATTGTAACAAGGAAATTGCAACACAGGTAGAAAATATCAACTCCATTGCACAGAAAATTGCATTATTAAATAAGCAGATCAATGTAATTGAACTTCAGGGAACCAATGCAAACGAATTAAGAGACCAAAGAGCACTTTTGGTAGATGAATTGTCTGAACTGGTTCCGGTAGAAGTGACAGAGACTCAGGTTAAAAACAGCAATTATCCGAATATGTATACCGGAGCAACCGATTATGTATTGAAAATCAATGGAAAAACGTTGGTAAATAACTTTGAATATAAAACCCTAAAATGTGTTGCAAGGGATGAAAAAGTAAATCAGTCCGATATAGAAGGACTTTATGATATTTATTGGGCTGACAGCAATATTCCGTACAATGCAGCAAGTAAGGCATCGGATGGAAGATTAAGAGCCTTATTTGAAATCAGAGACGGTAATAATGCAGAAGGATTTAGCGGAAAAGTGCAGAATGTTACAGCCGGTACAGGCGGAGATATCGTAACACTGAAAAATCCGAGTATAACAGATGTGAACTATATGACAATGCCAACAGAAGGTATTCTTACTATGAATAATACACAGTACAGATATACCGGATTTACATATGATGAAGCTACTAAGATCTATCAGTTCCAGTTAGACACAACGCTTTCCGTAGAAGAAAAGAGTAAAGTAATGGGAAAAAATGCAGCAATCGGTGAAAATATCGATGCAATGGGAATTCCTTATTATCAGGCTCAGGCAAATGCATTTTTAAGAGAATTTGCAAAACAGTTTAACGAGATTCAAAAGAAAGGTGTTACTTTAGACGGAACACCGGGAGATTCTTTCTTCGTGGGAGAAAAGCCGGACGGAACAGAATGGAACTTTGGAGATTACAACTCTACTGTAGGAAGCAATATGAATACTTCTGGAAACTATTATTACTGGTTGACAGGAGCGAATGTAAAGGTAACTCAGAATGTAGTAAAGACACCGGAAAATATGGTAACACTTACTGCGGATGAGCTGGCAAACGGTACAGATAATCCATCTTTAGTAAATGAGATGGCACAGCTATATAAGAATGTAAAAATGTTCCGTGGTTCAGGAGCAAACGAGTTTTTACGTTGCTTAATCAGTGATAATTCTGTTGATACAGAAAAATCACAGCTTTTTCTGAAAAACTACAGTAATATTTCAGAAACTATTGTGCAAAAAAGAATGTCTATTTCCGGTGTGGATGAAGACGAAGAAGCACTTGATATGTTGAAATTCCAGAATGCCTACAACTTAGCATCCAGAATGATACAAACCATGAGCGAAATGTATGACCGGTTGATTTTGGAGACAGGTGTATAAGGAGGAACTTAAATGAGAATTACTAATAGCATGATTAGCAGAAACAGCATGAATAATATGAATACAAATAAGACCAATGTGAACACTCTGAATAATCAGATGTCCAGTCAGAAGAAGATTTCAAGACCTTCTGAAGATCCGGTTGTAGCAATTCGTGCACTGCGTTTAAGAAGTAATCTGAATGAGTTGAATCAGTATTATGAAAAAAATATTCCGGATGCAGAGTCCTGGATGGAAATTACTGAGAGCGCATTGAAAAATATGAAGGATATTTTAACAACGATAAGAACTCAGTGTGATAATGGTGCCAATGACTCGCTAACAGCAGAAGATAGAAATGCTATTTTGAAAAACCTTCAATCCTTAAGGAAGCAGGTATATGCAGAAGGTAATGCAGATTATGCAGGAAGAACTGTATTTACCGGATATAAGACCAATTCTACTCTTACTTTTTTAAAGGATGAGGAACAAATTAAGTATAGTATCAAAGAACCTGTTTCTTATGAAAATATAGAAGATAAAAATTACTATAGTAATTTGGTAACAGTTCCAACCAGCGCCAACGGGGTTACCGGTGGAGTAGCTATGGCAGATATGCCACAGCAGGTTTCTAACAAACGAATCCGTTTATCCTATGAGAACTTAGGTGATATGAATGCAGATAATTTGAAATATATTGCAGCAGACGGAACAGAAACTACATTAGATGGATATACTTATACAGATGCAAATGGAGCCAACCATACAGTAACTGTAAACACTGCAACAGATTATACTACCTGGGCAAATGGCGGTTATCAGGTAGGAGATGACGAAGTTATCTATTTAAAAGAAACAGGCGAGTTGATTCTTGGAAAAGATATTGCAAACCAGATGAGCAGTGAAAAGATGAAGTTGACTGCAACCTATACAAAAGAAGGATTTAAAAACGGCGAGTTAAGACCGGAACAATACTTTGATTGCCAGAACATTACAGACCCGGCAAATGTAATAAGTTATACAAAAGAAAATCAGGAAATATCCTATACCATTGCATTTAATCAGGACTTAGTAGTGAATACACAAGGCTCAGATGTATTCAATTCTTCAATAGGAAGAGATGTAGATGACCTTACAAATGCAGTAGAAGCCGCAATCGCTGCACATGATAAAGTAGATAAAATTAAGGCAATGATGAAAGAGACGCAGTATTCTGATACAGTATCTCAAGAAGGTTTGAAACAGTGGCTAGAAGCAGCGGAAAAGGAAGCAACTTATGCAGATGACAATATGCAAAAGTTGTATTCAAAGGGAATTGGCAAGTTTGACGGATATTTGAACGATGTGGTATTGGCAACTACAGATTTGGGAAGCCGTGCAGACCGATTAAAACTTACCAAGAATCGTATGTCTAACCAGCAGGCAACTTATGAAGAATTAAAGTCCAATAATGAAGATATGGATTTATCAGATATTATTATTGAGTATACATCTGCATATACAGCGTATCAGGCATCTTTGCAGGCATCTGCAAAGGCAAACGGACAGACATTGTTAAATTACTTATAGTAAATTGGAGGAAAACAAATGAAGGTAAATACAAGACTATTTGGGGAAATTGAGATTGAACAGGAAAAGATTATCTGTTTTGAAAATGGAATTATCGGATTTCCGGACTGTAAACAATTTACATTGATTTTTGATGAGACCGATGATGGAGCGCGAAAAAATATTTCCTGGTTACAGTCTTTGGATGAACCTTCTTTTGCACTTCCGGTAATGGATCCATTATTGATAAAAGAAGATTACAATCCGCAGGTAGAACATGAATTGATGAAGAGCCTTGGTAATCTTACCGAAGAAAATACCTATGTATTGGTAACAGTAACCGTACCGGCAGATATTAAGAAAATAAGTGTAAATCTTCGTGCACCAATTGTTATTAACGTAGAAAATTTAAAAGCAGAACAGCTGATTGTAGACGATAGTTATCCGGTAAAATATATGATATACGATATTTTGCAAAGTAAAAAGACGAAAGCAGGTGAATAGGATGCTTGCATTAACCAGAAAAAAAGGAGAATCCATTATTATTAACAACAACATTGAAATTAGCATTCTGGAAATGCGTGGTGATCAGGTGAAAATAGGTATCAGTGCACCAAAAGAGGTTCCTGTTTATCGAAAAGAAGTATATTTGCAGATTCAGGAAGAAAATAAGGCTGCAATCACAGCCGAAAGCCTGGAGGCATTAAAAAATATACTGTAAAGTCATAAATTTTTACGCAAAAATACCGATAATTAT
>JGI24712J26585_10003623_pt1 | contig 12124 bp, 4 predicted proteins | sample BioPla3DNA2_FD_26585 | JGI IMG/M metagenome (IMG submission 26585)
CTNAGCGAACTCCGTCAGCCGGGCTTGTGGCTGAAACTTGGTGCGAGGATAGAACTCAAAATTTTATAGAATATAGCCTAAATATTAACTGATTAACAATGCACAAGGCCACCCGCTCGGGTGGCCTTGTTGCATTGTGATGTATCACCATCCAAAGTTTATGTTTCATTCCTGACCGAAATGTATCATGCGCAAAAGTCCCTGTATCGGGATTTGAACCGTCCGGAGCCAGTCTCAGATACCTTTGCAAGTACTGATGTTAACAATTTTTCAATAAAAATAGCTTAATAATTCAGCTAAGTATGAAAACAAAACTATTAATGGTGTTGATGCTTTGCTTTGGCGCTCTGACAGCGTGGGGGCAACGTATCGTTACAGAAGGTACTGTAATAGCCGCCAATACCAACGAACCGTTGATTGGTGCTACAGTATATGTAAAAGGTACCACATCGGGTACCGTAACCAATGTTGACGGTGGCTTTAGTATAGCTGCAGATCAAGGTGCAACACTGGTATTTAGCTGCCTAGGCTTTAAAACCATTGAGCTTCCAGCCAATGGATATAAAGATATGGTAGTTAAAATGGAAGAGGACATCCAACTATTGGAAACAATCGTTGTAGTGGGTTACGGTGTGACCAAGAAAACTGATGTTACCGGTTCTGCAGTAAGAGCCAACCTTAAGGACTTTGAAAAGGTTGCTAATACCAACGTAATGCAAAGTCTGCAAGGTACTGTTCCAGGTCTTAATGTAGGCCAGGTAACCAGCGCCGGTGGTTCTCCAAGTATCCAGATCCGTGGTAAGAACACAATCTCGGGTAGCACAGATGTATTGATCGTTCTCGATGGTATTATATATACCGGAGACCTCGCATCAATCAACCCTGCTGACATCGAGAGCATCGACGTTCTGAAGGATGCCAGCGCAACTGCCGTTTACGGTGCACAGGCTGCCAACGGTGTATTGCTGATCACTTCTAAGAAGGGTCAACAAGGCAAGGCCCGGATCACTTTCTCTTCATCTTACAGTATTCAGACTCCCACTAAGGACATGAGGACTCTCAATCGTGCAGGCCTTATCGACTGGATGAGGGACACCCAGTGGCGCGAAGCTTACACTGAAGAGTCTGGTTACACTCAGGCAAATCCCAACTTCAACCTGCCTCAGACTGCTCCTGACTCATACATGCGTGATGAAAACGGACAGCTGATCAGCACTGACTTTGACTGGTGGGATGAGTTTACTCGTACAGGTTCTATCCTGGAAAACAAACTTAATATCTCAGGTGGTTCAGAGAATTCCAGTTACATGATCTCTCTGGCAAATACCAAACAGGAAAACTTCCTGCTAAACGATGACTTCGAGCGTACAAGTGTGCGACTGAACCTCGAGGTTCAGCCGCGTGAATGGTGGAAGGTCGGTGTTCAGGCTTTCGGTTCTTTCGTTGACAGAGACGGTGCCGAGACTTATTTCCCCTTCCTTATCGCTTACAGCCCCTTTGCTGAGCCTTTTGATAAAAACGGAAACCTTGTTCCCTATCCAATGGGCGGTGTAATGAGGGATAACCCATATATGGGTTCCGTAGCTGATGACAAGGATCGTAACAACACTTTCTTTGGAAACTTCTACACTGAAATCAAGTTGCCCGTTGAAGGTCTGACTTATCGTCTGAACTTTGGTAACAACTACAGAATCAACAGCCACAGCTATGCTAATCCTTACAGCTACTACCCAAGTGGTCAGGCTTACAAGAACAGCAGCACTTATTACGACTACACTCTTGACAACATCATCAACTATACAAAGAGCATTGGTCTGCATGACCTGGGAGCTACCTTTGTTTATGGTGCAAGCGAAAGAATGTACGAATACACAGGTGCTGAAGCAAGGAATTTCTCAAGGCTGACTCTTGGCTACAACAGCCTGGAACAAGGTATGGAGCAATATACCAACTCTGATGCATGGGATTCTGCATTGCTTTATCAGATGTTGCGTGTCAACTATAAGTTTGATGGTCGTTACCTGCTTACTGCGACTCTGCGTCGTGATGGTTTCTCAGGTTTCGCACCAAACCACAAGTTTGCTACCTTCCCATCAGTTGCTTTGGGATGGATCGCTTCTGAACAGGACTTCTTCAATATTGACGTTATCAACTACCTTAAGTTCCGTCTTGGTTATGGGGTAAGTGGTAACCAGACAGGAAGGTATTCTTCTCAGGCAAGGGTTAATTCATCAATGGGCTATGTGTTTGGTAACGGTGCGACGTCAGGCGTTCTGACACAAGAGCTTGCTTCATTGGGTAACGCTGACCTGAAATGGGAAAAGACTACCGGTCTTAACTTTGGTGTTGACTTTAATATGTTCAGCAGCAAAATTCAGGGTACTTTCGAAGCCTACAAGACTACAACCAACGACCTGCTCTTTGACGTTGCAGTCCCTTCGGTTACCGGTTTCACAGGTATCCGTTCAAATGTAGGTAAGATTGAAAACCGCGGTATTGAGTTCTCACTTACTTCTTACAATATCTCAAACAACACTTTCGAGTGGACTACCACTTTCAATATCTCTCACAACAGCAACGAGATCAAGTCGCTGACCGGAATTGATGCTGATGGTGATGGCAAGGAAGATGACATGGTAGCCAGCAGCCTCTTCATCGGTGAGTCTCTGTCGGCTATCTACGACTACAAAGTTGATGGTATCTATCAGATCGGTGATGACATCCCAGAAGGATTCCACCCCGGTAACTACCGTGTGGTTGATATCAATGGTGATGGCAAGATCGACGCCAATGACCGTACTATTATAGGTAATTCTGATCCTTTAGCACGTATGGGTCTGTTGAACAGGTTCAGGTACAAGAATCTTACATTCAGCTTCTTTATCAACTCAGTAGTTGGTGGCAGCGAAGGATACCTTGGACAAAACACTGGTCAGGTTCGTCCCGACGACAACGGCAAGCGCTACAACCGCCTTGACGAAGAAGCTGACCTGTACTGGTCACCCAAGAATCCTGACGGTATCTACGACCGCTCATTCCAGGACGGTCCTCTGGGCGACAAGGCTCACAGATATGAAAAACGTGACTTCGTTCGTCTGCAGGATGTAACACTGAGCTACAACCTTCCAAAGAGCCTCGTAGGAAAAGCATCACTTGGTGGTGTAAATGTCTATATGAGCTGCAAGAACCTGCTCACAATCACAGGATGGCACGGATGGGATCCGGAACCTGATATGACGGCTAACGACGGTAATGGTAGAACAATTATTACCGGTAGTGGATACTACAACCGCCCCGTGATGAAGAGCGTTACATTCGGAGTAAACATTGATTTCTAAATCAATAAAATAATCAGAGATTATGAAAAGGTTATTTAATAAAATACTAATTGTGACTGCCGCAGCAGTATCAATTACCGCATGTAATGAGGACAGTTTTCTGGAGGAGACCCCGCTTGACTTTATGAGCGGTAACAACTCATACTCCACACAGGCTGACTTTACTGCTGCTACCAATCAATTGTACAACCTTGTACGTACTGAATTATATACAGGTAGCTATGCCCGTATGCAGGACCATATGTTCCGCTCAGACTTTATGATCTGTGCTGACCCGCCAATGTCAAACCTGTCTTCGGATATGAACCCCACTGGTGATGCTGCTAAATGGCACTGGGAAACCCTTTATAAGCTGGTTGCTCAATCCAATACAGTTATCACAAGGCTTCCTGCTTCAAGTCTGACTGAGGAGCAAAAGAATGAATTCGAAGCCAAGGCTCGTTTCTTCCGCGGTTTTGCATACCGTACACTGGCCTATATGTATGGTGGTGTACCCCTTGTACTTGAAGAAGTTACCTCTCCAAGGCGTGACTTCACCAGAGCAAGCAAGGCAGAGGTACTGCAACAGGCTATTGATGATGTGCTTTTTGCTACAAAGCACCTTAAGGACATCACAGCAGTTAATGATGGTGAGATCAGCCTTCCGGCTGCTTACTTCCTGTTGTCTGAACTTTACCTGGCTGCAGGCGAAAACGGAAAAGCTGTTGATGCAGCTACTGAAGTTATCGACAACCCAGCACTGGCACTTATGACCAGCCGTTTCGGCAGCCGTGCCAACGAACCCGGTGATGTTTACTGGGACCTTTTCCGCATGGGTAACCAAAACCGTGCAAGCGGTAACACTGAAGGTATCTGGGTAATCCAGATTGAGCCAAATATTACCGGTGGTGCCGGTAATACAGGTAACGCCTTCTGGGTTGACGGTGACTACTGGCTGGAAAGGTGGGTTGCTCCACAAACAGGTCTTTTCCGCATTAAGTACAACGGAAATATCCTGTCTCCATTCAACTGGCCTGTTGGTGACTACACCGGAGGTCGTGGTATCGGTACCTTCTATTCAAACAACCATTTCTTCCTTGAAATATGGGATGGTGAAGGCAGTTTCAACTACAACCATGATATGCGTAACTCAATCTACAACTACCCAAGGAAGTTCAAGTTCAACAACCCCGATTTTATCGCAAGATATGGTGACATCTTCGGTGACAGTATCGACCTGATGAATCTGAATCTGCCTGAAGGTGTGGAACTGGAAACCGGTGCTGATGTAACAGGTATTGTAGCAAGTCCTACTCAGATACCAAACCGTTATCTGACTCCATATCAGACCAAGAGTACAACTCCATACAACCACCCTGCATCTGCTTATGCCGACAGGTCAACATACACTCTGACCGGTTCTGCCGGTAAGACTTATACAGACCAATATCTGTTCCGTCTTGCTGAAGCATACCTGCTGAGAGCTGAGGCTTACATGAAGCTCGGTCAGACTGACCTTGCTGCTGAAGACCTCAACGTTGTAAGAAGACGTGCCGGTGCTGCTGAAATCACAGGTGATGTTGTTGATATGGACTTTATCCTTGATGAGCGGCTCAGGGAACTGGGTATAGAGGAAAAGCGTCACCTTACACTGTCTCGTACAGGTACTATGACTGACCGTATTCGCAGATTCAACCCATATTATAGTGCTGCTCACAGTGCTGACGGCAAGGATTTCGATCCTAAGTATGAATTGTTCCCAATACCTCAATCATTTATCGAAGCCAACACTGACAGAGTGATTGAGAATAATCCGGGTTACTAAAGGTTGAGATGCGATACTATTTAGTATTCTTCATTTCCTTACTGTTTTTTTCTAGCGACCTGGCTGGCCGCGATACCGGTTGGCTGGCAGGTAGTGATGACAAGGAGGCATTCCCGCTGGTTACTTTCAAAGGGGATGCCTCCCTTTGTTATGACAACAATGAGCCTGAGGCCGTAGTCCGTGCCATAGGCGACTTGCTCACCGATATACAAAGGGTCACGGGTCGCACACTAAGGGTGCAGCCCGGCAAGGTGCCAGGCAAAAGGCCGGTCCTTATAGGAACAGTAGGGTACAGTGCTTTCCTTGATCAGTTGGAGGCAAGCGGAAAACTGTCTCTTGACAGTCTGAGGGGCAAATGGGAATGCAGCATTGCTAAGGTTATAAAGAATCCAATGCCTGGCGTTGACGAGGCATTGGTTCTCGCCGGTAGTGACCGGCGAGGTACTATTTACGCCATCTATGAGCTTTCAAGGCAACTTGGCGTATCCCCGTGGCACTGGTGGGCTGATGCCCCGGTAGCTAAGCGTGATGAGGTGTTTATCTGTTCTTCGCTCAACTACTATTCGGGTGAACCTGCAGTGAAGTACAGGGGTATCTTTATCAATGACGAGTTTCCCGCTATGACCGGATGGGCAAGGGAACGCTTTGGTGGTATGAACAGCAGCATGTATGCTCACGTTTATGAGCTACTGCTGAGACTCAGGGCCAACTGTATGTGGCCTGCAATGTGGGGGTCCTTTAAGGAATACAAACCCATGGTTCCCATCTTCAGGGATGAGAATGGGTTGTATGAAGGCAACTGCTTTAATGAGGACGATCCGCTTAATCCGGCGGTGGCTGATGCTTATGGGATAGTGATTGGAACTTCACATCATGAGCCCATGCAAAGGTCGCAGCAGGAGTGGATACGTAATAAACATAAATATGGCAACGGCCAGTGGAACTACCTGACAAACCGTGAGGGACTGCAACGTTTCTTCCGCGATGGGATGAGTAATGTCAAGAACTATGAGAGTCTGGTGACAATAGGGATGCGTGGTGATGAGGACAAACCGATGGAGGACGCTGGTGGTGTTGAAGCCAACTTCCGTCTGCTTCGTAAAATTATCAACGATCAGCGAAGGATAATCAAGGAGGAGACAGGTAAACCGGCATCGGCAACTCCCCAGGTATGGACTCTCTATAGCGAGGTGCTAGACTACTACGATCTGGGTATGCCGGTTCCCGATGACGTCATCCTTATGTTTGCTGACGACAACTATGGCAATGTGCGCAGACTGCCCGAACTGGGAAAGCCACGCCATAAGGGCGGATACGGCATGTACTACCATGTGGGCTACTATGGTGCACCACGTGCGGCCAAGTGGTTGAGCTATTACCAGGTAGAGCAGCTTTGGGAGCAGTTGCAGGTGACCTATGACTACTGTGTTGACAAACTCTGGATACTGAATGTGGGGGATATCAAGCCACATGAGTACCTGATAGATTTTTACATGGAGATGGCCTGGAACCCGCACCGCTATGCGGCACACAACCTGCAGGACTATACCCGTGAGTTTTGTGCCTCATTGTTTGGTGAAGACCATGCCGACGAGGCTGCAGCAGTACTGTCAAAGTATGCAAAGTACTCGGCAAGGATAACCGGGGAATTACTTAATGACAGGACTTACAACCTTGAGACTGGTGAATTTCTGGCTGTCAGAAATGAGTTTTTGGCCCTGGAAGCCTATGCAACTAGGTTGTTGTCGCAACTGCCTGCCGAGGCTCATGATTGCTACCGTGAGATAATTTTGTTCCCGGTTCAGGCTATGGCCAACCTCTACGATATGTATTACGGGGTGGCTATGAACCGCAAACTGGCGGATGAGAAGGATCAGGAAGCCAACTATTGGGCTGACCATGTAATGTGCTGCTTTAAGCGGGATTCGATGCTTTGCAGTCAGTACAACCATGAGATAGCAGGTGGGAAGTGGAACCATATGATGGATCAGGTACATATTGGCTATACTACCTGGAATGCCCCGGAGAGGAATGCAGCTCCAAAGGTGTTACATCTGGAGAGCGGTACCTCCATGGGCAAGTACGTCTTCCGTCCTGAGAATGGAGTGGTTGTGATGGAGGCAGAGCATTTTTATTCGGCCGCTAGTCCTCAGAGAGTGAGGTGGACTGTGATACCCGACTACGGGCGTACACGGTCAGGAATCGCTCTGATGCCCTATACGCTTTCGCCCCGTGGCGGAAGCCTCAGCTACAGGATTGAAGAGGTAGGGACCCTTGACTCTGTTCAGGTAAGACTGATTTTCAAGAGCACCATGCCCTTCACAGGAAAAGAGGGACATAATGTAAGGGTTGGTTTTGCAGGAGCAGAACCTGTTGAGATCAACCTTAACAAGGACATGACCTGGGCCAACCAGTATTCACTGATGTACCCTACAGGCTCGTCAAGGATTAATGAGAAGGTGCTTACACTGCCTGTCTCAGGCCATAACGGAGTGTGGGAACTTAAGGTGGAACCACTGGATCCGGGAATAGTCCTGCATAAAATAGTGGTGGATCTGGGCGGTTATCGCAGGAGCCACCTACACATGAATGAGAGTCCTTATCGCAGGGAAAAGTGATAACTAATTCCTGCTTTCATGGGCTCTGAACTTAGTGGGAGACACACCAAACTGCTCACGAAAGGCTGCTGAGAATGTCGAGATATTGGGCATTCCCACGGCAGTGGCCAGTTCGGTAACCGGAATGTCCTTACTACGCAGCAGTTCGGCTGCCATATGAAGGCGCACATTCCTTATAAAATCTCGTGAAGTCTGATTTGTCATTTCCTTCAGCTTGCGGTTAAGGTGTACGCGGCTAACGCCTACATCTGCCGCAAGCATTTCCACTGAATAATCCGGATCGGCAATATGAAGGTTGATATACTTCATTACCCTCTCAATAAATTTCTCGTCGGGAGTGCTTATCTCGATATCCTGAAACTGGTCTTCGGGCAACTGGCGGTTGAGATAGCGGTTGCGAAGGGTCTTGCGGCTACGCAACAGGTTGGCTATAGTATAACGCATTATCTCCAGGTTGAAAGGCTTGGTAAGGTACCAGTCCGCACCACTGTCTATACCCGTTAGAGTGTCTTCTTCTCTTGTCAGTGCTGTAAGCAGTATTACCGGGATATCATTGAGGTCAATATTTTGCTTGATCTTTTTACAAAGCGTGATTCCATCCATCACGGGCATCATTACGTCGGAGATTATAAGGTCGGGACGTGAACGGCTGATCTTTTCAAGGGCCTCACGACCGTTGGCACTCTCCTCTATATGATACTCACTGCCCAGTTCATCGTGCAGATACGACCTGATATCGGCATTGTCATCCACTATCAGGATGCTGTAACTTGTTTTGGGAGTACCACTGCCGGGACCTGTTTTATCCAGCCACCCGGATTCACTTATGTCTCCTGCAAGGCCAGCTCCTGCTCCAGACCCATCACTACTATTATCACCTTGTTTCGCGGCTCCACCTATACCTGGTACAAGGCCTTGCCCAGCCTCATCTTTCATGCTTTCGGTTTCCCCGGCACGGCCTTTTTTGCCTATGCTGTCCTGTCCAGAACTGATACCGATGTCGCCTGTATCCCCTTCGACGTCTTGTTTACCTGTATCTCCACTGGTCACTCCTTCAGCCAGGGCTTCTGCCGGGAAGTAAGCTGCTGTGGGTAGGGTAATTGTAAAGCAGGTACCCATATCAGGTGTAATATTGCGTACCCCTATCTCTCCATAGTGGAGGTGAACCAGGGACCTTGTAAGGTGAAGGCCTATGCCTGTTCCCCCCACATTGCGGTTTTCAGGTGAACTGATTCTGTAGAATTGCTCGAAGATACGCTTTTGTTCCTCAACCGGTATGGCGGGGCCATTGTCAGTGAGTTCAATACGAATCTGCTTCCCGTTTGACGCTATGTTTAGCTTTATCTCACCGTCATTGGGTGTGTATTTCAAGGCATTTGACATCAGGTTGACAATTACCTTGTCGAAGTTGCCCGTATCTATATAGCCCTCAATTACTTCTGGGTCGGTGTGGAAGCCGAACCTGATTCCTCTTTCTGCTATCTGGTCTTCAAACAAAGCAGCCTGCTTCCTTATATAATCGACAAGGTTTTCCTTTTGAAAGCTGAGAAGCATCCTGCCTCTGTCCAGCTTTTCGAGGTCCATCAGTTGGTTGACCAGTTGCAGCAGCCTTTCAGTATTACGGTTGATAAGATTGTATTGTCTTTGTCTGGCCTGGTCCTTGTCGGATGCCATCAGGCTTTTTACCGGACTCGATATTAGGCTCATGGGGGTGCGAATCTCATGGGCCATGTTGAGCAGAAACTGTAACTTGGTCTCGTTAATCTCCTGTCTCTGCTTTTGCTGCATTTGTGCTATACGTAGCCTGTGAATACGGGTGCTGAAATAGACTATTGCATATATTACCGAGATACAAATCACTATCCAAAGGATAATTGCCCAGGTAGTGGCGTACCAGAAAGGACGGATATAAACCTGTACAAGACAGGCTACCGACTGAGGAGTAATCCTTCCGGCCCTGATCCAAATCTTGTGGTGCCCACTTGAGAGTTCGCTGAAATTAACCTTGCTCGCACCCAAAGGCAGCGCATTCCAGTTGCTGTTGTCGAGCGAATAAAAGTAACGGTAACCTTGTCCGGTACCCGGCAAGGCAGTTGAAAATTCGATGCCGAAGGAGTTGTCAACGGCTGCCAGGTGGTAGAGGTAGCCGTTATCAGAGATTTCAATAACGGGTTTGCTTCCCGACATTGTTTCGACTGTTACAGGCTGACCGTTAAGATAGAAATCCACGATTCTAACACTTGGAACAGATGGGGGCAGGGAGTCGATAGCTTCGGGATAGAAGCAGGTGACACCTTCCGGTCCTCCTGCATAGATCCAGCCTTCGGGGGTTACAAGGATGCTTTTTGCAAGGAATTCATTACCGTTAAGACCATCTTCTGCATAATATGCCGAGAATGCACCGGTACTGCTGTTCCACCTTGCCAGTCCCTCTGCTGTAGTGATCCACAGGTCGCCTCTGTTGTCAAAACACAGTCCTGAGATACTGTTGTCAGGCAGGCCGCTTGAGGTATCGTATTTTGTGAGCTGGTCTGAACCCGCTGGCATGTAGTATAGTCCGTTGGTTGTCCCTATCCAGAGATTACCTTCTTTGTCCTCACAGGTGGTTATAACCGACAATCCGGCGAGTATTCTGTTGGTGCCAAAGCGGGTCACAAAACTTTTCGCATTCAGATCAAAGCAACCAAGTCCGTAGCAGGTGTTGATATAGATCAAATTACTTGCACTTAGCGAGAGTCCGTTAATCCACCTGTTATTGAGAGTATTTACCTCGGGGGTATATTCATCGGCATTTCTGCCAGATACATGCCTCAGGAGTCTGCCTTCAAGGTCGATATGATAGAGTCCTCCTCCTAATGTAGATACAAAAAGGGAGTTTTTATCAAAGGGAACGAAGTCGGTTACCATTGTATTGTCAATAGCAGTGGTATAGATGACCTTGCCGCTGGCAGGGTCAAACTTTCCAAGCTTACTTTGGGTTCCTCCAATCCATAGTGCTCCAGTGCTATCCGTTTTGATTGTTGTGATATTGTAAGGAAGGTCATAACCATCCTCTATGCCATAGTATCTCTCCAGGACCCGGTTTGCCCCGAAGCGGTATAGTCCCAATCCATCGGTTCCTGCATAGATCTCACCGTTGGGCCCCAGTCCAAGTGCTGAAACGTTCTTAAGGGGAGGTACATTGCCGGTATGCGGAATCTTAAAACTCTGAAAGGGCTTGTTCATCGAAGGTATCCGTGCCACGCCACTGCCTTGCAGACCAATCCACAGGTTGCCTGCATTGTCCTCAAAGATGGCCCAGACACGGGTACGGTACATCTCGGTACTGCCAAGCGGACTGATATCATGTACTGAGTTGTCGGGGTTGAAATTGCATTGCTGCAGACCCTGACCGTGAGTGCCAATAAGCAGTTTTCCACGACTGTCAATAAGTAGCTTCTTTATCTCTACACCTGCTTTCAGAGTTTCGTTAACACCATTGTCATGGCTGATTCTGTACAGACCCTTGTCATTTGCAGCCAGAAAATCGCCATCCGGACTAAGGGCCAGCGCGTCAATCTTCATCCGTTCAGTTCCCTTCACCTGAGTCCACTCAATATCTCTGCCCTCAGCAATACGTCCACGCTGTATTCCGTTTCTTTCAGTACCAATGAAGATATTGCCCTTAGTATCGATTACAAAGACGTTGACAAAGAAGTCGATAGCTTTGCCTCTGCCTGTCTGAATCGCGAGGTCTTCATCCTCATCAATCAGAAACACCCCGTGACCAAGGGTGGCAACCCAGATCCTTCCTTTGTCGTCAGCAATAAGATCCTTGACATAAACATCCATCGGTTCGCCTGTCACACTTGTGCAAACCACCTCATGAGCCTTTTTTGTAAGATGATCGAAGTGGGAGAGCCCATCGGTACGGCCCAGGTAAGTACGTCCCTTTGCATCGTGCTCGGCAGCAATAATAGCAGGTATAGCGTTGGTTCCGTCAGCCTTCGTCCATTCTTCAAACAGAGTGCACTTGGAACCGTCGTAGATATTCAGGCCTTTCTCGGTAGTAATCAATATGTTGCCTCGACTGTCCTGGCAGATGTCATAGATAGTAGCCCCTGACAGTATACCCTTATCAGGCAGAAGCAGGGTTTCCTGTCCTCTGGCACTAATGCCAGATACTAGGAGAATGGAAAACAATAAATATAACTTGGTCTTACTCATCAAATCCCACAGGTGAATTACAAAGGTACAAAACAAATGATGGGATGGGACAGGTTTAATTTTCCCCTTATAAACCTAGCTACTTAAGCCTGAACAGCTTCGTAGCACCTAACCCAATCAATTTCCATTGTAGCAGGTAATGTTCCTGCAGCCGGTTC
>JGI24712J26585_10003624_pt1 | contig 12123 bp, 4 predicted proteins | sample BioPla3DNA2_FD_26585 | JGI IMG/M metagenome (IMG submission 26585)
TCGGCTTCTTCTTCTGCGGCTTCGGCTTCATCGGCAGCTGCTTCATCGTCAGTCGCGGCTTCATCGGTCGCGGCAGCGGCGGCTTCGGCTTCAGCTGCAGCAGCTTCAGCCTCAAGGTCTATGCCCAGCTCGGCAGCTTCTTCAGCGGCTTTACGCTCCTTGAGAGCGGCGGCTCTTGCAGCTTTTTCTTCCTTCTTCGCGAGAGCTTCGGCTTCTTCCTGAGCTAAGAGCTCGGCTTCGGCTTTGTCTGCGGCAATCTCGTCGTCTGTCGGGATGCGCTCGCCGTAAAGAAATTCGCAGCTGTCGATAGTCGCGCTCTGGCAATCCTTAAGAGCGTCATTCAGAATATTGTAATATTTTATAAGGTCGTCGAACCAGATTTCATAAGATACCGAATAGTATCTTGAAAGACGCCAGTCCTCTTTCAGCTTCTCTATATTCTGATAGCTAAGCAGGAAGTAGGGCGACGCGCCGCTCTGGATTATCTTCAGCAGTTCGTATCTGATATCGCCGGCTTCGTTTGTCGGAGTTCCGGCATACTGAACGAAACTGTGGAGCACCATGCCCATGAACGGTACCGACTGGCTCGAGTAGTAATACAGCGAGCTGTCAAGAGACATATTGAGGATATGGTCGGCATATTTCAGAGCGTATGCGTTTCCGCAGTCGAGCATGATAGAGCCGTAATCGGCCTTTATCTTGTCGAAGAGGTCTATGGTGAATTCTCTTGCGTCTTCGCGGTTGTACGGATCCTTCTTATCGAAATCAGAGTTCAAGTCGGATCCAAGCGTTGAGATTGAGACTCCCATGTGATTTAACTTGCCGAACGAGTTGTTAAACTTCTCGTAAAGCTTGGTATACACGGAGGGAGAAATCGCAACCATCCAGGTTCTGCGGAAGGTTTGTTCAACGGAGTCATAACGACGTTTGGTGGTGTAGCGGTTATCAATGGTCTTTATGGCGTGAGAACGGTGGCTGAAGCCGTCAAAAAGACGTGTGCCGGAAACATAAGCCAGGTCGAAATCAGGATAAACCGAAATCCCCTTGGATTTGGCGTAATCAATCAATTCGTTGAAGCCTCTGTTTCCGCCCGCTTTTCTTTCAAACTTAACGCGGGTTGGAATGGTGCTTTGCATACCGCCGTTGTAATATCCGGTGAGACGATAGATGACGTTCTTTATGCCGGAAGAGGCTAACTCATCTGTCATCGTCTGGATATCTTCGAAAGTGGTGAGCGGGGTCTTAACCATTACCGGTATCGAGAGTATCGTTTGTCTTGTGTCGATTATACCGAAGGTTTCAAGATAGAGCGGAATATCTCCGGAAGTCTTGGCGGCATCGAGCGGCACGAGATCGCCCTTTTCTACAAGGTAATCGCGGTAAGCTTTAGCCATGCCTTCCCAGGTAACCGGATAATAATCCGTGATGTTATTTTCTTTTGCCTTGTTTTCGTCGGTCAGCATAATATACTTGATTCTGTAAGAACCGGTATATTTACGCTTGGAAACGACAGTCCAGGTTGCGTTCTGTCCGACCGAGATTGATTCGGCTAAGTTATAGCTGTCCTTCGGACGCGGATAGAACTGGGTATAAACCGTTGCGTATTTATGGAGCGCGCCGCCGTGAGAGGTGGTGATATTTGCCATGGCGTCGCCCTCGGTAATAATTGCGAGGTATCCGTGGTCTTCATCGAGCGAAGCTTCGTTGTCGACTTCGATTTCGACCTCTTTGCCGGTGTCATCGACGGACATCTCGGTGGTTTTGTACTTCACCGTGCCTCTGGCGTTTTCAACAACGCCGTATACGGGAAGTCTCATCGGTTGCTGATGCGCGCCGCTGATTTCGTGATAGGCAAAGTCCTGACCGTAGATCTTTCCGGAAATCGTCAGGTTTTTACCGGCAAAATCTTCAAATCTTACAATCGAGCCGGATCCGTCCGGAATAAAGGTATATCCTTTATTCAGATATGAGCCGCAGCCGATGTAAGGCAGGAACTGGATGTATGTGAGCTGGTAGTTTGTTTCGTTGAAACGTATTCCGTTAGCCGGAAGTCTTACCTCGAGACCGTCGTCCTGGAGCCGATATTCAAGCGCAAGTTTGAACATCGCGGGAGCGGTGTCAGAGGAGGTAAACTCAGTCATCTGATGGTCGTAGTCGAGCTCTGAATAAGAATACTGGGTGCAGTATGTCTTAACATAAGACTCGATGAGGTTGATCTCACGCTGTGAAGCGTAGGGGTCAAAGACATATACGGCCATCTTCATGGTAATCGGGAAGGTAGCCTGAAGCTCTTTGATACCGCGGACTGTCAGCTTCGGGTCAGCCGGGTCCTTTAAAGTATAGAACGCGCTGATTTTCTTAAGAGCGGTTTCGTCGGTAATCAAGGAAAGAATCTGTTCCTCGAAACGGGACTTTTCGATAAGTCTCGGAACGAGCGAACGGGTTTCTTCTTTACCTATCGTATATTCGACGCGGATACCGTTCTTAATATTCTTTACATAAATCTGCTCTCTCTTGGCAGCTTCGATGTAAGAATAGTAGTTCTTTTCCTGATCGTTGTCGGTATACTTTATGATAACCTGTGAGAGCAGCTGAGACTTTGTATCGTCCGATCCGGTTGTAGTGGCTACGTCATAGGGGTTTGTGAAGAGGATCTGGCCGCTCTTCTTGTTCTTAAGGGCGACCTCTCCGGAATAATCTTCATAGTAAAGCTCGTAGTTGTCGTTGCTCTGTTTGAGCTGCATTGCTTCAAGCTTTTGTTCCGGAGTATTATACACTTCGGTATAATAGTCGATTATCTTCCTTGCCTCTTCTTCCTCGCCTTTCTTGGCTGCGGCGTAAACCGGCAGCATTCCTACGGAGCTGAATACTCCGACAACGGAAATCACGGAAAGGAGGCCGGATACCAATTTTATGAATTTATTTTTCATATCAGTCATAATATTTCTCCTGTTTCTTTCCGTATTTATAGTCGGTATGATATTTCTGTCACTATCGCGCCGATAAACGAAACTATCTTGGTGATAAGTCCGGTAAAGAGCAGGATAATGAACATTATGAATGCCATGCCGATTATTGTTCCGACCGAGGTAAGTATATTTTTGCCCAGGGTATAGTCATGCGTGGTCATCATTCCGGTGAAGAGCAGGATAGCCATCCAGACATATGCAAAAGTTGCAAGCAGGGTGACTACATTGCCTTCGGCGAGGGTAACCATGTGGGTCGCGATGACCGACGGGATAATAAGCAGCGGCAGCGGGATAACCGAGTAGCAGGTGGCGATGAAGATATCCTTGAAGCTTCCTTCGCCGTCGAACAGTGTCGTAAGACACCAGTTCGCGGTAACCCAGAGCAGCAGCGGTACCAGAAGCCCCGTCGTCTGAATGAAGATCGAGGCATATCCGCCGTACGGGTTGAAGAGATAGGATCTTCCGATCGCCTGATAGGTGAAGGTAAGTATTGTTATCGCAAGCCAGAAGAAGGCTGCGCGAACCGAACCGCGGCGCTCATGCTTGAGGTCCCAGAAACCGTCGAAAGGATGGAATATTACATGGAAGCCGTACAGAACTTCCTGCCAGAAAGTACGCCTATCGGTAGAGACGGCAACCCTTTTGTTTACCCTTCCGGCGAATTTGAAGAACTGGGTTATCAGGACAACGACAGCGACGATAAGAATCGGTATCAACCAGATTATCTTGGAGACAACGTCCTTACGCCACATCTTGAAAGCTGCGGAGTAGTTTTCGGTCTCGTAAGCGAATTTGTAGTAGCTCATCGCGCCTTCCCAGTCGCCGGCGCGGTAAAGCGCCTTTCCGATACCGACGTAAGCGGCGTCGAAGTTGGAGTTGCGCTGGAGTATGGCTTGCCAGTCTTCAACCGCTTTGTCATACTTACGGTCGTTATTGTTGCGAAGAGCGTTTATAAGGATATCGCCGTATTCGGTGCGGTTATAGACGGTGAAGCTGTCGCGGGTCTTGTCAAGGAGCAAAAGTTTGTCGCCCTGATAAGCGACCGCCTCGATGGAGCTGATATTGCCCAGCTGCATTCCGGTGTCGCCGAAGGTGAAGAGCATCTTGCCGTCCTTGTCGTAGGTGTAAACGCGGCTGCGCTTCTCGTCGATTATCGACCAGGTTTCTTCCGGTCCTATCGCAACGTCGATTATCTTGGACGCGCCCGTAGGGGTGTTGGTGTCGAACGCAACATTGCGGACAGAGACTTCGCCGTTCGGCGCGAAGAAGCCGTTGCGGTGCATGATGTCGGCGCCGGAGCTGTTAAGCTTCTTTACCGGAGCATAGTCGCCGGACTTTGAAGTGATGGCGCTTTGCTGCTGCCATTCCTCGATTGAGGAGGTGGTAACGTAGATGAAGCCTTTATGGTCGATTGTAATATTGTTGAACTCGGTGGATACGTTCTGAACCGAAAGAGCTCTCTGCTCCTCGGTCTGGAACTGTCTCCAGATTATCTGCCACACAGAAGCGGAAACTTTCTGCGCGCCGATGAATCCGACGAAGGATCCGTCCGCGTTCAGCGAGATAACGCCCATGTAGGTGGTAGAGGAGATAACATATATACGGCCGGTGGAGTCGACGGCGCAGGCGACGGGTTTATAGATGCTGTTCGCCGGCATAACGTCGGATTTCGGCTCGTGGATAATGCGCTTGAACTCGCCTTCAAGATCGAAAACTACCAGACGGTTGTTTTCGGTGTCGCAAACGAAGATTTCATCTTCGGTGACATAGACGCCGGACGGAGTGTTTAAGCTGTCCGGAACGCCCTGGTCATTTACGAATTCCTTGATTGCGAATTTATACTTGTAGTATTCGTTTAAGACGACTATCCGGCTGTTTGCGCCGTCAGCTATGTAGACATTAAGGTTTCTGTCGACGAAAAGGTCGCGGGGGTCGTCGATCGGAGGGGCGATTCCCTCGCCGGTCGCCTTATCGATCTCAAGTTCGGTAACGCCCATATAGACGGAGTCTATTTCAATTTCGGGGGTGTATGCGTCCGGCGAAGCCATATCGAAACCGTCAACCGAATAGGTGTAGGTAAGATATGAAGCCGAGCCGAAAATCGAGACCGATCCTAATAGCATAACGGCGCAGAGGGCAGTCGCCGTGAAAATTGTCAGTTTTCTTTTCATATGTAACCCTCCCTTAGTCCTTCAAGCCGGAGGTCGACATGGTTTCGATGATGTTCGACTGAGTGATAACGAAAACCGTTATCGGAACAATCATCATCAGCACCGTCGAAGCGGCGGATGCGCCCGCTCGGGCGACACCTCCAGAAATGATCTGGCTGATTGCGTAGTTGAAGGTTTTGAGCTGTTCTGAATAGATATAAATGGAGGCTCCCGAGTTCCAAAGTCCCTGGAATGAATAGACTATAAGCGTAAGCCAAGCCGGCTTAACCATAGGCATTGCAATATGCAGGAAGGTGTAGAATTCGGAGGCTCCGTCGAGTCTTGCCGATTCAAGCACCGAGTCTGAAACAGAGCTGTCCATAAACTGCTTCATCAGGAAGAGTCCCAAGGTAGAACACCAGGCCGGAACAATTATCGCAAGATAAGTGTCTATCCAACCTAAAAGGGACATTGTGATGAAGTTGGTAATGGCGGAAACGGTGGTGTTGAACATCAGTGATTTGATGATCATCTCGAACATCCAGCCGCGGCCCGGGAAATTGATCTTCGAGAGCGCGTAGGCGCACATTGACGATAGAATCAGGTTTCCGAGGGTTCCGAGTACCGAAATCAGTACGGTGTTGAATATATAGCGGGAGAACGGCACCCACGAGTCACTCATGAGAGTGAACAGGTCGGAGAAGTTCTGAAGTGTCGGACGAACGACATAAAAGCGCGGAGGGTACACGAAGAGCTCGTCGAAAGGCTTAAGCGACTGAAGTATGACATAAAGCATCGGCAGGAACATAAACGCGCCCATAATTATCAGCATGACGCTTATTCCTACGTCGCCTCCGACAGAGCGGTTCAGTACGACGCGATGTTTTCTTGTTCTTAATTTTGCCATCTTACTGACCTACCTTCGAAAGCAGCTTGTTGACCAACAGGTTTGCGCCGATCATTATAAGGAAAAGCAGAGTAGCGATAGCCGAGGCGTAACCGACCTCGAAACGCTGTCCGCCGTAGTCCTCAAGATGGTGCATGATGGTCCACGCGCTGTAGTTTACGGACGGGAAACCGGCAAGCGCGGTAACTATACCGCCAAAGCCGAATGAACCGGTGATTGCCATAACGGCGCCGAATAGAAGCTGCGGCTTCATGGACGGCAGGGTGATAAACCAGAGTTCCTGCCAACGGTTGCGGACGCCGTCAACGGCTCCCGCTTCGTATAGGGTGTGGTCAACCGTCTGCAGTCCGGCGATGAAGCTCAAAAACGCAGTTCCAAGCGAAGTCCACAGCGCGACTACGATACATAGCGGCATTACAAATGTTTCATTCCTGAAGAATTGTATCGGAGTCGATATAATCCCCAGGTAGATAAGTATACCGTTTACATATCCGTAAGCGTCGCCCGAGAACATCGTCGCCCAGATAAGGTAGACGGCTCCGGAGATAGAAGGCGCATAGAATATGAGGGTTACAAATGCTCTGACCTTAGGCGTAAGTTCGTTTATAAACCACGCCATAACGAAAGACATTAAGTAAGAAGTCGGCCCGGTTATAGCGGCGAAGATAAGTGTGTTCTTAACGGCTATAACGAAGATGTCGTCATCAAGGAAAAGTCTTATATAGTTATCCATGAAGACGAAATTCGGCCATTCAAGCATGTTGAAAGTGGTGAAGCTGAGTATGAGCGAAAGCACGACCGGGATTACCGTGAAGATGAAGAACAGGATCATGAACGGCGCGATCAAAGCATATGCTACTTTGTTGCGCTTCATTTCCTTCCAGGTCCATGCCGCTCTGCTCATATCGCTGCGATTTACAGCGCGTTTTACAGCAGCAGCCGCTCCGCCTGACTGTTCGGCGGTAACGGTGGTTTTATCGGTGTTTTTATCCGGCATTAACGATCCTCTCCTTCCTTGTTATTCGGCCTCTACGGCGGTTTCGGCTAAGCTTAAATCGGCAATTTCGCCGTCTGCGTTCTCAACAAAGCTGGTTGAATAGGATATCTCGTAGTAGTCAAGACCAAACTCTTTGCGCTTACGCGAGAGTTCTTTGTTGATTTCGGTTATGTTGTCAAGCATCGATTCGACCGGATCGGCGTTATTGTTATAAGCGTCCATGAAAGCGAAGTCAACATAACGGGCGATGATGTAGCCGCCCGGATATTCCGGAACCGCGGCAAGGTGCTGCATCTGAGCCTGGAGCGCTTTATACTCGGAAGCCGTCCACGGCAGCTCGGCGAGAGCCTCCATGTTTGCGGTGTTGTATTTTGCGGCGGGTCCCATGACGGCGACAAGCTCGTTTGCATACTGAGCCTGAGGCTTGGCATCGGTGAACCAGCTGATAAGCTTCCAGGAAGATTCAAGGTTCTTCGCGCCTCTCGGCATTACTATTGCAGAAACACCGGCAGGCGAAATATGATTGACCGTTCCGTCTTCCATTTCCCAGCCGAGTACGGGAACCATCTCCCAGACGTTGGCAAGCTCTGATGCGTAAACTATGAGGGTGTTATAGGTGGTATAATCGACGATTCCCAGCGGCATCTCACCGGTACGGAACCTGGTGGGGAAGTCATAAGCTACCGGGAAGCGGTAAGCGGTGAAAAGGTCGCAGATATTCGAGAATGCGGTAAGCGCTAAGTTGGAGTCAAGGTTTATGCGCATTCCGTCATCGGCGTATAGCTCGCCGCCCATCTGATAAAGGGCGAATATAGTTCCGCCGAGGCTGGACGGGAATGCTATCTCCATCTTGTTGTTCTGAAGGATAGGCAGGATGTTGAACATATCCGACCAGGTGTTCGGCAGCTCGATTTCAAGCTCTGCGAACACATCCATGCGGTAGAACATCATACTGAAAGAAAGCGTTGACGGTATACCATAGGTAGTTCCGTAAAGGGTAAGCGGGATCATCGCGGCAGGGCTGAACCTTGCCGTGACCTCGTCGAAGCCCTCATAATCATTCAGCGGAAGAACCGCGGAACGAATTGCGTAGTTTATGGTGTCTGCAGACCCCAGGAATGTTACGTCGGGACCGACGCCTGCAAGTATCGACGGAAGCAGAGAGCCGCCGGCGACAAGCTTGAGTTCAACCACGACATTCGAATCGGGGGTAAACTCATAGTCGATGAGCTGACGCAGAATCTGCGCCTGGTCGCGGCCCGCGGTATACCACATAGTTACCGCTTCGTCGGATTGAACTTCGGATGTTGCTCCGATGGTGTTATAATCGCTGTAGAATGAAGCGGCAAAGGATTTGATCTCATACCACACCGCCTGATACCATGAGGCTTTGGCGCGCGGAAGAGGAGAGCCGACCTGCTGAATAGTGATATAGTCGAGCTCAAGCGACTGCTTCTGAGCGGTATAAATCCAGGTTCCCAATGTACCTAAGTAAGATTTGAGGTTTCCGAGGTTCTTGGCTACCTCGTCCTCGTCTCCCGCCATACGCTCGACAAGGTTTGCAACGGTGTCGAGTGTCGCTACGTTGGCGCCGCGTCCTTTGTTGATTTCCGCAAGATTACTTGCTATTTCCCTGATAACTTCCGCTTCGTCCGCCATCGCCATGATTGTTTCCGGAATCAGACGGCCGAAGTTATAGTCGCGATATGCGTCAGGCGATGCGCCTGTAATCATAAGAATTTTAAGGTAAGCATCGTTGAGAATGGCAAGGCTTTCGGAAATCCGCGAAAGGATATCCGCCATTTCGCCTAAGTTGACTTCAAACTCAATTGTATTTTCGCCGGCTTTGAGAAGGAATTCGAAGCCTTCGTGATAGCCGTCGTTAAGAGCGCATGACTGCCAGGCGTCATTATAGAGGAAGCGGAGATAACTGGCTTCCTTGAACGGAACCTCGCCGTTTATGCGCACCTGGCGGGACACATACATACCGGTCAGGATCTCCTGGCGGTAACGCACGGCGATGTTATAAAGACCATCTTCGGGAACGGTCACAGTGTAACGGATCCACTGGCCGACGGTTTCCCATTTATCCGAACCGATGGTGTTCAGCTTGATGCGGCTGGCATCCTGCGGTTCGGTTATCGGTGAGCTGCGGTCATATATCGGATAGATAACCTGCTCCGATGTATTGGTCGGATTTTCGGCGTTTATCTTTATAGGCTCCGCGAGACTTACCTGCTTATATCCGGCGGACTGAGCAGCCGCAAGATATTCTTCGTAGGTCGGAAGAACCGCAACCGGAATAAAGCTGATCTTGCCTATTCCGACAGGTTCGCGGACGGCTTCTAAAGTAATTAAATGCTCGCCCTTTGTCAGATAGAACTCAAACGGTTCAACTATGAATCCGGTCGAGTCGGCGGCAATATAGGTGCGCCACTCCGGAGATTCAACCTTAGTCGTTCGGATGTCGTTTCCGGTGATATCGGTTGCGAAGACTCCGAATTCTCCGGGATACCGGTCTGACCAGACTTTGGTCATTTTAAGCGAACGCGCTTCATCAAACGGAACCTTTCCGTCTATATAAAGGGAACGCTCGATAGAGGTTGCTTTGCCTTCGACCGGATAATACTCGATCTTGAGACTATACTTTCCGTCAGACGGAATCGAAATCTTCCATGAAACCTTATCGGTTTCCGGAATGTAAAGGGCGGTGCGCCCTTCAAAGTTTTCAGTTTTGACTGTTGCGGTGGTTGTTTCGGAATCGTAAACCGTTCCGTCTACTTCACCGGCTGACGTTGCATACGGTTCATCCGCGTGTTTTGCCTGATATTCGTTGTAGGAATCTGTGCCAAGCAGTTCCTTAACTTCTTCCAGGCTGCGCGAGAATGACGCCGTATTCGTAGCGTCTGCCGCGTATGACATAAACGGAAGAACACCCAACAGCATAACTGCAACCAAGGAGAACGCGAGCATCCGTTTTGCTCTGGTTTTGTTCATGGACTTTTCCTCCTGAAAAGAATTGGGGATGCCGGGTAAACAAAGATACCGTTTCCCGTAGTCGGCTCCGTCGCATCTCATGGCGATCGGAAGCCCGGCGGACGGGAATCCCGCCGTGCGGAAAGAATCCGCCGCTCCGGAATAACTCCGGCTTCAGGGCAAAGCAGGAACATGTGTTTTCATGATATTATACGGCGATCCGTTCGGTTCTTTAAAAAACCGGCGGTTCTTTCAAAACCGCGCGACGCCTTTCGGGTCGGTTACAGCGCGCTTCAAGGGACGTGCTTTCAGCCCTATCCGCCCATATTCCGCGGCATTTCTGCCCGGAAATATGTCCTACGCTGCATACATGGTATGCTGCCCATACAAAACACTTGGCGTAACAGGCAAAACTATGAAAAATTTCAAGTTCGGCCCGGGCAGCCAACCGTGTATGCGGCGTACCGTGCGCCAGCCGGATTTCCCTTCGGTGCCATGCCCTGATATAGTTCCACGGGTCATCCCCTCGGAACACCCGCTAAAATCGACGCTGATGCGCCGTGTTTGCGGATAATGCGGAAACAACAGATGAGCAACACGCCCCGCTCCGGTCCGCTCTGCAGCATTCCGGCAGCAGAAGCCGGTGTATACTCCGTTATATCGATTATTCCCGCTTATTACATATAATGATATCATAGCCTGAGCCGGATGTCAATAGTAAAAATATTCGTCTTTGACAGAATTTTTATGCAAAACGCGTTGTTTTCGGGTGTTTTTCACATAATTTGCGGCAATTTCGAGTGTAACCGCTGTTTTTTTATAAATATTCTACATTATAGATAACGCAAAGGAAAAACACCTTTTTATGAATCAAGCCGGAATATCATACGGTTGTTTGCCGCTTAAAATCGCTTTGATTTACGGTTTTAGCCTTATTTTCCGCGCTTTCCGCGTTATTTTTATTCCTGAATTTCGCTGATGGGCGACTTTCCGGATGAATAATTAAAAAGCCCCCTTTGTCGATTTTTACGGATATCTTCATACGCAAGTCAATACATTAATTTTGCACAAACTTTGATAGAGTGTCAATATGATTAACACAATATGTTATTTATTTTGATATTTAACATAGCGACCGATTAAAACGGCTGGCCCTTAATACGGGTCAGCCGTTGATTTATTTGGTTTAATATTCAATACCTAAAACGGAGAGAATGGTTTTGACAGCCTCTGCATCCGCCGCGTATACAAGACCGCTGCCGCAGGTGAAGTATCCGCTTTCTTCAACCGTGCCAACGGTAAACGAGGCGGTTTTATCTATGTGGACGGTCGAAGTGTAGCTTGAAGTCTTGCCGGTGTTGTCGGTGTTTTCCACAGTCTGAGCTTCTTTATAGGCGATATCGACGGTGGCTCCGCGATCGAAGCCGTAGACTGCAAGCGAAGCCTCCGGAGAATCTCCGGGGCTGATATAGCCGACGACGGCAAGCCCTCCGCGGACTATATTTGAAAATGCAGTTTCAAGCTCTCCGGTTTTTTCGCCGTCGAGAACCTCCGCCGCAAAAGTCATTTCGATCGAGTCGTATATGTCTTCGTCGAGTACCGGAGGAATGTCGACTTCCGCCAAATCAAGCAAAGAATATTCGAAAAACGGGTTAAGCCCTGTCGGTATTATATACACCTTGTCGGTGCCGCCGATATTGAAATAATATCCGTCAAGCATCTTGTTGTAGTCGCCGATTTTGTAATTTCTCTCGGCGTCTTCAAAAATCGCGGTGATATCGAGGTAAGGATTGTCAAGACCGTATTCGGCGAAGTTCTCTTTCGTTTCTTCAACCAGACGGTTGGCTTTTATCTTGCTTATCGCCGACGCCATCGACGCGGGGATCTCAAATTTGACCGGGAAAGACGGTTCGTCCCGATACTGCCATTTATAAAGAATGTCGTCGAACTTAAGAGCTATCGTTTCGCCGTTCAGTGTGTATTTTATCTCTTTTATCTTTGACGGATCGTCGTCGGCTATCATCATATCGCCCGCGGGCGCCGGCGGCGGCGCGTCCGGTTTTATCAGAGCGCTGACGATAAAATACCCGCCTATCAGCACCGCCATTACAACGGCGGCGATTA
>JGI24712J26585_10003631_pt1 | contig 12114 bp, 17 predicted proteins | sample BioPla3DNA2_FD_26585 | JGI IMG/M metagenome (IMG submission 26585)
AATCTTCATAACCAGGTCCTTAGTACTTTCACCAAGCTTATACTCGTTTTCTATGGCCAGTTCTTTTAAGAATATATCTATATCCTCTGTGTCTACAAGCTTATTGAATTGCCTTTGCAATAGGGATTCCTCTTCGGCTTCTGCAAAAACACTTGAAGAAAAAATCAATATTATTATCAGAACAAGTACGCATCTTTTCATATATCTTCATCCTTAGGGCATTATTTTTACTATAAGATCCATCAAGGACAAGAGAATTGGAATGGCAAGGGTCATGATGATTATCTTTCCAGCCAATTCAATCTTCATGGCTATGGAATTTTCTCCTGCGTCCCGACTTAATTGGGCCCCGAATTCCACAATATAGGCGGTACCTATGATTTTGAGGATGGTAGAAAAGTAGGTTATCTCCAGGTTGGCCCTCCTGGATAAGTCCCTAATGGTATCGATAATATAGGACAGGTGTTGGATAATCATGGAGAAGATTATGACCCCTGNCAAAATGGAAATATATATGGCAAAATCAGACCTTACTGATCTGAGGATAACCACTAGAATGGTAGCTATTAAACCAAAACCCACTATTTGAAATACCTCCACACCCATCACCTCAATAGAGCCTAAATAGGACCTTGATATTGTCAAAGAGTTTACTAACCAAGTTGATTACCACCCCCAAGACTATAATTATTCCAACCAGGGTGGTTAAATAGGCATATTCCTCCTTCCCAGCCTTTGATAAAACAGTATGTAGTACAGCTGTTACCATCCCTATTCCAGCTATCTTAAAGATTAAATCTATATCCATTCATATCTCCCCTATATTAATATAATGATAAGTCCCAGGCCCACTAGGACTCCTAAGGACCTATATAGTTTAGTATGTTTTTCACTTTCAACCTTTGCTTCCATGTAATGATTGTCAATCTGGCTAATTATAAAGCCCATATTCTTTTCCTGGTCCCTCTTGTCTGTTTTTCCAAGAATCTTTCCTAAAAATAAGAAGACCTCTATATCCTTGTCAGAAAGTCCATACCTGCCTTTTAAAACATCCTTATGAAGGATAAAACTCTGATATATATCCTCCCTTTGATTGGTAACCAGATCATCCCTAATCTCTTTAAATACGAGGGCTATGGACCCTCTTCCCTTTAGGGATACATTCTCTAAGGCCTCTGGGAGGGGGATTATACCATTTATGATTTCACTCTCCAGGACCCTTATGCAATACTTTAAGTCCAAGAGATTTCTAGCCCTTTTACTGTAGATATCACCAAAGGCAAAACCTATTATGGATGAAAAAAGTAAAATCAATATATTAAATCCCAGTTTAATATAACCCATCTAGATACCTCTTCCTCCTATAAATATCCCTNAAATCAGTTCCTTCTAGTATCTCCCTAATGGTTCCAACTCCCCTAGACCTATCTAGAATGATAAATCTTTGGAATACCCTTTCCTTAATAAGATTAGCAAGATTTAGCCTATNCCTTATATCCTCCAGTCCNTCTCCATGAATGGTGGCCACCAGCCTAATACCTGCCCTCAAGGCCTCATAGATGGCCTTGATATCCTCTGGGCTCCCAATCTCATCTACCGCTATTAAGTCCGGTGACATAGCCCTAATTACCATCATNATTCCATCAGACTTAAGACAGCCATCCAGGATATCNGTCCTTATACCCACATCCATCTGGGGCTTCCCCTGATATACACCTGCTATCTCCGACCTTTCATCTATTAAACTAACCTTAAATCCCCTATACTTGGAGTCCGTACCATTACTTAAATTCCTCACAATATCCCTAAGTAGGGTGGTTTTGCCACACTGGGGTGGCGATATTATCAAGGTATTATAAGGATATCCATTACCATCCAGAAGGTAGGGAATTATTTTGTTAGAAATTCCCTTCTTCTGCCTAGCTATTCTAAAGTTTAGGGATGAGATTGAGTTAATAACTTCTATGCCTCTACTTCCGTATATGGTGCTGCCTCCTATCCCCACCCTATGGCCTCCACTTATGGTTATATATCCCTTCCTTATATCTTCCGAAAAGGCATATACTGAGTGGTTGGTCACCAGATTAAAGGTGCTACTTATATCTTGGCTAGTGACAATATAGGCTTGTTCACTATTTTCCGTCAAGCCTCCATCAGCTGATACAAAGACATCCCCTCCATCAAGGTAGATACTTAAGGGACATGAATTCCTTAATCGAATCTCTTCCACCCTTGACTTCTTATCATAGGGAATGGCTTCCAGCATATGCTTTGTATTCTTGTTGAGGTAGTTCAAGACACCATGGAAGCTATCAAGCCCCTTTTCCACAACCTGTCCCCCCTTTATATAAATTCTATGAAAGGCTTTATTAAATATTCCATAAGAAAAAATAAATCTCTTATGAAAATAAAAANCAGGCTTAAAACATTTGTTTTAAGCCTGCTAGACCTTATATTCTATTCTTCGTCAAAATCTTCGTCTTCATCATCATAGTAGCAATCGCAGTCTTCATCATGACAGCAATCATCATAGAAGTCAAAGTNTTCATCGAATTCTTCTATATCATAAAGCTCATCTTCCACATCTGCAAGGTCTTCATCGATATAATTGACATACTCTTCCAGGTCAATTTGGTCTTCTATTACATCTTCTAAAACTTCAGCAAACTCCCCTANTACTTCGATTATACTGATAAGTAATTTGCCCTCGTTAGTTTTTTCATCTACTCCTAAACCATCGGCCAAACCTTGTAAATATGATACTCTCTCAAATAAATAGTTCATGTTATCCCTCCTATATCTTATTTATACTCTAGACATGTACTCCCCTGTCCTGGTGTCTATTCTAATAATGTCACCCATGTTGACAAATAGGGGTACATTTAATGTGAAGCCTGTTTCAACGGTAGCTGGTTTTGTAGCTCCTGTGGCAGTGTCACCCTTAACACCAGGTTCAGTTTCAGTAACCTCTAACTCTACAAAATTAGGGGCTATTACTTCAAAGGGTTTACCCTGATAGATACGGATAGTTACATTATCATTTTCCTTGATAAACTTAATTGCTTCCTCAACTGCATCATAATCCAAGGGTAATTGCTCATAGGTTCCCGTATCCATAAAATAATATAATTGACCATCATTATATAAGTACTGCATTTCCTTGGTTTCAATATTTGCCCTTTCAAGCCTCTCTGAAGGGTTTAAGGTAACATCCTTTGTAACTCCAGACATAACATTCCTAAGCTTGGTTCTAACAAAGGCAGCACCCTTACCTGGCTTAACATGTTGAAAATCTATTACCTGATAAACTTCTCCATCCATAACAAAGGTAGTACCCTTTCTAATATCTCCTGCTAATATCATCTTTAACCTCCATTATCATTGATTAGCTGTTGAAATTCTAAACTGTCAAATTAATTATATCAATATCTAATATTTACCACAAGAGCAAAAACACCATATTATCATTATTGACCTATTTTTGTTTTTTGATAACAATAATCTCCACATCTATAAAACCTGGAAGATAAGANCCAAACCTATAGACATATTTTTTCTCAGTCTTAAGCTTGATATCCTCAAACTTTAAGTCTCCCTCTCCCCTAAAGAAGACCTTGCCCTTTACCAGGGGTTTTTCATTGGTATTTAGGGTCAAGGACCCTCCATTCAGGATTAGGTTACCCTCTAATTCAAAGGGAGAGGAAATTACTAAATCCCCTTCACAATAGATATTCCCCCTGATCTTAATTAGCCTATTGGGATCAGTTTGGTGCTTTACTTCTAAACTAGGCCTCTCATCCTTAAGGTTTTTTACATTAATAAATACATGCTTGCCAGTATGACCATAGAAATTATTAGTATCACCTAGAGAACCAGTTATGTATTTTTCATCTATGGTGACATCTCCATCAAAATTCATAGCTATAGCAGAGGGGGTACCCTTGGCATCATGCTTAAATATCTCTGCCTTAATTAAATCCATCAAGCTGTGGAACTCATCTACCAGTTCTTCATCCTCCAACCTATCCTGGGTTACAAAAGCTTCCTCAATTTCAAAAAGTCTATTGATAACCCTCCCCTTGAATTCCACTAGGTTTTTGACCCCCTGGTAATCAGTCTCCAATCTTAGAATCAAGCTAGTGGTTTCGTGGTAGTTATCTGGAACAACCTGTCTTTGAAGCATGCTANCTGAACCCTCTAGCCTTATGGTAGCTGATTTGACATTGCTTGCTAGGGGAGAGTCACTGGGTAGGGTGATCTTGTTGCTAGCAGGCATATTATTACTGGTCAGGGTGTTTTTATAGGGCGGGTTCTTATTCCTCATGATATGATAGATTTCCGGTAAAACCAAGTTATTAAAAGATTCCTCATCATAGATAAGCCTCTTGGCCTTATCCTCTGTGGCTATCCTAGCCTGGATATTCTTATGGGAATTACTGGCAATAGTGGTCTGGGTGCTAAATATGTATAACATATAGGTTGAACTGGCCAGGATTACTGTCAAGAGTAACAAGGCCATCACAGATATAAATCCTTTTCTTTTCATTNTCACACCTCATCTGTNACTAACTATTCCACTGGACATCTTAGGCTGATAATTGTCTCTAGCTCTAGTGGCCCATCAGCCTGTATAAAATCCAAGGAAAGGGCCAAGAGATTACCTTCCCCATCAAGTCTGCTGACAGAGATATTGAGAAGGCCATCACATATTTGATTGTGACCAGAAAATAGGGTCCCCTCATAGAGGGACTTGTTGCCAGAATTATAGGCTACCCTTACTAATTCATCATTCTTTTGATAATAGGTCCTATAATTGTAATTTATTTTTCTTATAGTCCCGTCTGAATTATAGCTAATCTCCTCCTCCATCATTACAAAACCAATGTTAGTAGGCAGGAGTAAATCTAACTTATTAAAACTGGAACTAGGTAAGATCCTATCCGCTGATGAAAACTCCCCCTTGATAAACTCCATGGCATACCTGGCATTACATAAGGCTAGGTCTATTTCCTCCCCCTTGCTTGTCAGGTTTTCAGTGAAGAATAAAAGGGAACACAAGGACAGGATAAGTATAGGAATTAGGGATGAAGCTAAGAGCACTTCCATCAAGGTAAAGCCCCTATTTCCTAAGTATGCTTCCCTGAATCTCAACATCTTTAACCCTTCCTTTACCCTTAATAGAGCTAATAACTATTAAGACATCTATAAAGTTTTCATCATAATCCAANCAAAGGATTTTAGACTGGTACCTATCCTTATGCCGATTATTTAAATCCCTGTAAACTACCTCATCATTCTCAAGCAAATCCTGGATAAGCTCCTGGGAGTAATCATCCAAGGAATTCAACCTTTCATAAATCCCCTCAGCTAGATANGTCATCTCCGTTAGGGTATTTAGGTTCCCATAATTTCCATAGGTGGAAGAGAGGATTGGTATAGCTATAACTACGACCAGTCCCATAAGAAACAGTCCAACTATAACATCTATTAAAGCAAAACCCCTCTTCTTCATAAAATCATCCCACTACTCTAATCTAATACCAATCCTGCCGGTGGCAGGTGTAACTGTAAGCACATATCTTTGTCCCCTTGAGCTTTTTATGTAGATTGTGCCACTATCAATGGTTGTCCCATTAGGTGTGAAGCCAATTGGCCTTCCAATCTCCCTGTCCTCAATCAGCAACCCCTTGCCCAGGGTCTTACTTTTAACAATGGGACCAAAGGCCTCCCTTCTAATCTCATAGGAGTTTATACTGGGAACAAAGTGGACAAAGTAAATCCTATTCTCAGCTATGGCCCTATTCCTGGCAAAGAGCATATCTTTCTTAAGTTCCCGTATCTCCTGATTCTCCCCAATTCGCCTATAAAATCCCATGTTGGGGATGGCTATGGCCAATAAAATAGAAAGAAGGGCTATAACCATCAATACTTCTATCAATGTATAGCCCTTACTAGATGTCGACTTATTTTTTATTTTCATTTTCCTATCTCTTCCTTAAGGTCAAGACCTTTCCAACAGGAAGTATATCATTAAACTTCATCTTGTTTAGATCCAAGATTTCATTCACATAGGCAGTGGTCCCATACTTCCTCAAGGAAATACCGAAAATGGTGTCCCCTCTTTTCACCACATATTCTTCATAGATTGGATAGGAGGCTTCTAAGCTATCCATCAAGAGGACCCCCTTACTAGCCTTATCAGGAGCTAGCTCTAAATAAATCCCCTTTAACTTTAGTGGATAGAGCTCAGCATCATTGGGCAAGTCCGCCTTTATAAANGACCAGCCTAGCCAGGATATCTCCTGACTTAACCTTAGCTTGGTGGACTCTTCATCCTGGCCTTCCAAGAGAAGGTTTAGACTTGCCGGTGAAGATTCATAGGCATAAACCCAAAGGCCTATGGTAGAGGCATTCTTGTCCAGATATATATTGTTATTGGATAGATCTACAAAGGCTCCATTGGGATTCTCAGACTGGCCAATATCAAATTCCAGCATCATGGAATAGTTGCCTGATTTAGCCACACTTGATGGGGCTACCTCACCATCAACCCCTTCTCCCAGGGCTAATATGCCATAGTTTCCATCCTCGAAATCATAGAGGACCATGATTTCCTCGGTTTTTGTCTCTTCTTCTTTTGGAGGGATAATCACTCCTGTCTCGTCTCCGCCAGGTTCCTCCTCACCCTTACTTGGTGGGTCTGGACTTTCTGGACTAGTCACCGGGGCCTTGTAGTCCTTATAGGGGGTAAATGGTGGCTTAACATTACCATCCTTAAATATATCTATAGGTATAACAACCTTGTCAGCCTCAGCCAGACCTTCAAGACTATAGATTTTTAAACTCATACTNCCCTTTAATGAATCATCTTCCTTGCCCAGGTNTAGGTTATTTACCAAAATCCTCCTGGGGCTCTTTTCTAGTGCTTTGACGGTATTAAATACTCCTTCATACTGGCCACTTAAGGGTAGGTCTATATCCATCCTGTAGATGGTCAAATCTCCCTTGGTCTCCGTATAAGCCCTGGAGAAGCTCATGTCCGTCATATTTACTTTTTCTTCAGTTAGTAAATCGTTTAAGAGGTAAATGATCTGGGGCTGGTCCAGGACTGGAAAGAAATTGGATACCAGCTCTTCCTTTTCCTTAGCCAGGTCTTCAAAGTCCTTCTTTATAGTCTCTTCACTTCTTAGGATTCGGTTATGTTCAGCAATCTCTTCTTCAAAAAGGGTCTTCTCTGCCTCTAATTCCTCCATTCTGACAGCCTGGGGATCAAATACAAACCTAAAGGCCAGCCAGGTAAGCAGGATAATCACCAAGGCAGTGAGTAGAAACTTCTCGCTATTGGTGAGGGGTCTAACACTAGATCTAATTCCCTTTGCCCTATTCTCCATCAGTATTCACATCCTTCAGCTGAAGATTAATATTAAACTTATAATAATCACTCTCACGCTTGATGTCGGATATAAAGACCTTGTCCGCCTCTTCAAGGTCCTCTAGACTCTTACTAAAATCAGCCACATCCCACCTATCCTTGGCTATGCCAGTTATATTAATCTCATTAGGTGAAAGGCTTAGGTTGGTCAGGAAGGCATCCAGGGGTAGTCTAGAAGTTAACCTGGTTAGGAAATCCTCCGTGATTAGGTTCTCCTTTTCAAGTAATGCATCCAGAGCCCTAATCTTCTCAACCTCTTCTCCGAATTGGATGACGGCATCCTCCTGTTTTTTTATCTTCTCAACCCTATCCAGGGTGGCAGGGTCTTCAGCAATCTCTCTTAATTGGTCTACCTCCCCTTGAAGTTTACTTAGCTGCAAGTGGTTCATGATACCCTTACCTAATAGGGCTAGAAGGATTAGAACTGCNAGGGAATATAGGATCAGCTTTTTATTTAGTTTAAANTCCTTTTTTTCTCCAAAGGATTCGAAAAAGTTTAAATCTCTCATGGCTACACCTCATCCATTCTAATCAATCCGCCTATGGCATTGGAGTAAAGACCAAGATCTATATCGGTCCTAAACCTATCCAGGGAGGAAAGTTTAACAGCATTTAAATTGAAGTAGTTGTTAAAGCTTGTCTCTAACCCTTCTACCTGAGAGCAAACTCCATGTAGGAGGATATAATCTATGCTATTTCCTATTTCTCGGGTGTTATAATACTGGAGCACCATATCAATGCTTTCAAATAATGGACTTAAGTCGATATTCCCTATCTCCTTCAACAAGGCCCCTTCATCTAGGCCTGATTCCTCTTGTAAATCATCCAGAAGATTGGATAGGCCTAGGCTTACAACCCTAGAAACCTTGAGGCCTCCATTGGATATAATATTGATTTTGGTGTTGTCATAGTCTAAGGATATAGCAGCTACAGTCTTGTCCTTGGTAGGTAGGCTTTCATTTAACAAATCAAAATGATTTAAGAGCTTGCTGATGGCATTCCCTTGGAAATCCATGACTTCAGGTTTAATGCCTACATTGTCTAGGAGCTTGTAGTGGGACTCTACTATAATCCTGGGTACTGCTATCAAGAGGAGGTTTAACCTCTCAATACCATCCTCGTAGACAATTCCCAAGTTTAGATACTGAAAGAGATAATCATCCGGGTCTATGGGTATATAGTCCCTTATTTGGTACTGAAGTATGGAGGCTATTTCCTCATCTGATACCTTGGGTAGGACTATCTCCCTGGTAATAATCATTGAAGAGTTAATAACCAGCCTGGCCCTACTTGATNTTATCTTATTCTCCTTTAGAGTATCCCTTATGGCCTGGCCCAAGAGGTGGATATCTAAGATCTTACCATCAAAATAAACATCCTTGGGTATTGCCACCCTCGCAGTCTTAGTGAGTGTGATGTTCTTCCTTGTTGCCTTGCCCTCAGCTAACCATATATCCCTTGCTCCTATGTCAATAGAGATATTTTTTGAGCCTGAAAATACTTTCAAATGAACTCCCCCTTTCCAAGTCAATTATAAGAATAGGTTAAAATACCAGTAGAAAAGCCTGTCTCCATATAGTAAGACTACANAAAAGGCTACGATGATAAAGGGTCCAAAAGGTATGGGATCCTTCTTAGTCTTAAGTTTTGTAGCCAGTAAAATCAAGGAAATAATCGAACCTAAAACAAATGATAAAAGTATATTTAAAAGGATTAACCTAAGTCCTAAGACAAAGCCCAAGGCCCCTATGAGGGTCACATCTCCTCCCCCCATTCCTCCAGTAAGGAGGACAATTAGGAGGAAGAAACCCCCAGCAATGAGCAGGCCTCCTAGGCTAGTCAAGATGTTAGGATTTATATCATAAACAAAGAAGTTTATTGCCTTGTGGATGATGGATAGGCCTAGTATGGTTAAAACTAGGGAATCCGGTATTATCATCTCTTTTAAGTCGATTAGGCAAATAGCGAGCAAAACCGAACCCATGAGGGCATAAAAGATAAAATCTATATTAAAGCCAAAATGCCTGATAAATCTTATGTAAAGGAGCCCATTGGCCAACTCAACCAAGGGATACTGGATGGAGATCCTATTTCCACAGGACCTACACCTTCCCCTTAGCAGGATATAGCTAAGGAGGGGGATGTTATCATACCAAGCTATCCTAGCCTGACAGGAGGGGCAGCTTGATGGTGGAAAGGCTATGTTCTCATCCTTGGGTAAACGATATATGACAACATTTAAAAATGACCCTATTAACAAACCATATATAAATACCATAAAGTCCATATTATGCTCCTAATCTACGAAGAATTCCAGCTTAAAGTAGTCTCTTAAAAAGTCATACTCCTCCATCATCTTATTCAACTCATCAATCTGCTGGGCCAGCTTATCCTCCTGCCCACTAGATTTGTATATATTATAAAGCATGGCATGGAGGGCAACCCCATTAAGTACCACACTATTCTTATCTTCTGCCTTAGCACTTTCTATGGCATAGTCCTTGAGACTAGCCCCCTTAAGAAAAACCCTTTCAGCCTCATCAGGCCTGTCCTCATTTAAATAAAAGATTCCTAAATCCAGGTACCTGCTAATATTATAGGCCCCATACTCAGCCCCCAAGACAAGGTGTTCCTCAGCCCTTTTTAAATCCCCAGCCTCCTTGTAGAGCTCACCCAGCCTATTATGGATACCTCCATCATAGGCTGCCAGGCTCAGAGCCTTCTCGTAGAGCCTTATTGCCTGATCCAAATCCTCCAGGGATTTAGACTCCTTATAGAGACCATAGTAGTAGTCCCCCTCCACCTCATATCCAAGGGGACTGATGGGGTAGTATGTATTGGAAAACTCAATAAGCCCAAGGGCCTTGTCCAGCTTACCCTCAGCTGCTGATTCTGAGGCAAACCCTATAAGTTTGAAAAAAGTAAAGTTATATAAGACCAATATAATTAAAATAAGTAAAATAAAAGATTTTACCCTAGGATGTAATTTAAAGTGTTTCTTAACATCCCCATCTGAATTATAAGCCCTGATTCCCATCCCTAGGAGCCAGAAGAATATCACCGTAGCACCGGGAAAGTTAAAGGAAAACTCAGCCCCTATATGGATGAGGAAGCCCACTAAACCAGCCACTAGGCCTGGATAATAGACTGGATAGGTTTTAGATTTTATCCTCCTATAGATTATCCTAAGATTAGCAAACAAGAAGGTCAAAAATAAACTTAAACCTATAATCCCAGTCTCCGCCATCATTTGCAGATAGTGGTTATGGACAAACCTGGAATACCACTGGTTTCCCCCATATTCAATATAATAGGCGGAGAAAAAGCTACCTAGTCCATAGCCCCTCAGGGGCTCGTTTTTTATCAGCTTCCCTGCCACCTTCCAAAACTCCAGCCTACCAGTCAAGGATGAACCTATTAGGGAATCCTTCCTTAAAAGAAAGTCTACCATACTGGGGGTAATCCCCAACTTGTCCTGAATTATAGGTGCTAGGTAGAATATCAGGCGGGTCATCATAATAGCTAGGATGAATAAGACTAGGGTCTTAATGAATCTCTCTTTTAGCTGTCCCTTACCAGATACTAGAAAGAGAAAGCCAAGTCCAGCCAAGGTTGAGATATAGCCTCCCCTGGAGCCTGATAAGAGTAGGGCTACTAAAAAGATAAAGGATACCAAATAGCCAAGCCTAGTCTTCCTGCCAAGGCCTCTACCCCAGGAAAATAGAAAGTGAACCAAAAGATAGCTGGCAAAGGGGTTGGGGTTGGTAAAGGTGGATACTATCCTCCTATTGCTTATAAATATGTACTCTAGTATTCCCAATAGGGCTATACCCGCTCCTATCAAGAGAACTACTGAAATCACCTTATCATTATCCTCATCATCTAAGCTGGTGGTTAAAAGAAAAACAGCCCCATATAAAAGAAGCTCCATCAACTCCACCATGGTCCTGATATAGTAGATGGACCAGATAAAGCTAAGGCCACACCAGACTAGATAAAGGGAATACCATAGGAGGGGTGACTTATAGGTAAACAGGGTATCCTTCCTATCTAGCTTATTCTTAATCACAAACACAAGTAAGGAAAATAGGAGCAGGTACATGGACAGGTTATTATCAAAGCCCCCATCTAGCAGGGGCAAGATGGTTAAGATAATGAATAATGAAATTGTAGCTAAATTAAACCTTGATTTAATTATTATCCTGTCCAAGATTCTGCCTCCAGTGAAAATTATGGATAACTGTAGGGCAGGGCCCTACAGTTATAGTAATTACTATTCATCTTGTGATTTTTACTCATAATCTACAACAAATTGTCCATTTTGGTAATCTAGTTTGAATCCAGTTTTCCCTTCTTTTTGTGGCTCTGGAACTTCTTTAAGTAACTTTGCAGATACCAGGTCAGCAATATAAATTTTAGGATTACCATCAGTAGGCTTTACTGCATCATTACTTGCCACATATAACTCTGCAGCTTTAGCAATTGTTTCCATAGTAGCCTTGTCAGCCCTATCAGCTGCATTATCCCTAAATCCAGCTAACCTTGGTACTGCTATAGCTATTAGGATACCCAGTATAGCTATTACTATGACCATCTCAATAAGTGTAAAACCCTTCCTCTTCATCTTCCTGTTTATCCAGTTTAACATATAAAATCCTCCCTTTATTTATTTGCTTTATATT
>JGI24712J26585_10003632_pt1 | contig 12109 bp, 11 predicted proteins | sample BioPla3DNA2_FD_26585 | JGI IMG/M metagenome (IMG submission 26585)
AGCCCTATTCCAACTATATCCATAAATATTAGTGTTTAATTCAGTGAAGGACTTGCATTCCAAACCATCCGTTTCAAATATTTTAATATTTTCACCCCACTCAACCTGTCTGTAAATAGATTTATGACCTATATAATCATGATTTCCAGCAGAAATTAATACATTTAATTCACTAGCTTTAGATAATATATCTCTTACTCTTTTAATATCTCCTAATGTAAAATAGCAAGACTCGAACAAATCACCTGCTATAAGGAGGAAATCAGCATTTCTATCAATACTATAATTAACTATTCTTTCGAATGTCTCCCAAAGCTCTCTTCTTCTATCCATTGCTATCTCACTGCTAAAGGATACATTCTTAAATTGAAGTCCTAAATGTAAATCCCCAGTATGTATAAATCTTATCAATGAATCACCTCTTTCAAATCAATCTTCTCAATGCATTAATGTTCAAACAATTTATTAGGTTGAATAGCATTATTTCTATGTAAAGGCAAGTTACCATGTTTCAATAATTAAATCTAGTTACCTCTATATTTAACATTATTCTTTTTATATCACTCATATCAATCTCTTCTTTATGTCTGAAACTATTAACGATTCCACAGGCTTGTCCTAGTTTTAATAGTATCTCAAAATCATAGCCTCTTTCCATAGATAAGGCATAACCACCTAACATATAGCCAAAGTGTGGTTCGTTTTCCGGTATTTCAACATTAGAAGCATCTACTCTATAGACAGATTCTTTGGTTAATACAATGCTACCTTTGTTTCCTAATGAAATTACCAAAATATTTACATTCTTTTCAATTATATAATATCCCGCTTTAATTACCTCATATTCATAGTCCAGTATGAGATTTGTAAACTCCTCTAATTGAGACTTATCTATCAGCAGTAGATGTGGCCGAGCTTCAATAGCATATTTAAGGCCTTTGCCTTTAATGGAAACTAAGCATTTTTTATTAATTATATTTGTATTCAATATTAAATCAAAGTATATTTCAGTTGGTATATTTGCTGGTAATTCACCTACAATACATACCATTTTTGCATCTATAATTAATCTGTTAAATAATTGCATAAAACCTTCGTATTCATCTCTTGTAATTCTAGGATTAATGGATTGTATGTGAATATTTTCATCATTTGAGTAAATATCTATGTATTCTGATGTTTCATCCTTAATCAATAAAAACTCATTAGAGATTCTATCAGATTTTAAACAATTACTAATTATAGTTCCATTGACGCCTCCAAGAAAACCAGTCACTAGGGATTTTTCATTTAAGGCATTCAAAAAATAAGATAACTCAATGCCATCACCTCCAGGACCATAGGATATGGAATCTGTTATATTTGTGAAATTCCTTCGAATGCATTCTAATTCAAACCTTCTTCTTAATAATGGATTAAAATCTACCGATAAAATCAAAACACTCACCTCCAATATTATTATACCCTTAATCTCCATAATTGAGTATAATATATTTAATTGATATATTTAATGGATACTATATAATTAATATACTAAAGTTATTATAATGGAAATGGGGAAAGAAAATATGAAAGAATACTCAGCTTTTGATGTAATAGGCCCAATAATGGTTGGTCCTTCTAGCTCTCACACTGCTGGGGCTACTAGACTTGGAAAAATCGCAAGTGAAATCGCAGGCCAAGGCTTTATTAAAGTAGAATTCCACCTTCATGGTTCATTTGCTAAAACCTATAAAGGACATGGTACAGATAAAGCATTACTAGCAGGTATACTTGGATTTGAACCAGATGATGATAGATTAAAAAATTCTTTTCAAATTGCAAAGTCCAAGAATATTGATTACAAGTTTATTGAAACTGATTTGGGTTATGTTCACCCTAATACTGTTAAACTAGTGTTTAATTATAATGATCAGGATGATTTTTATGTAATAGGCTCATCCATAGGCGGTGGTAGTATTGTAATTATAAATATTAATGGTATCGAGGTGGAGTTTACAGGCATATATCCAACTATTATTGTCAAGTACAAGGACAAAAAAGGAATTATTAGCAAAATCACTTCAATTATTGCTAATGCTGAAGTTAATATCGCTTCACTCAAAGTAACTAGAGATAGAAATGATGCAACTATGATTTGTGAAATGGATTCACAAATTGATGAAAACACAATTTCCGAAATCTCAAATATTGAAGATTTATCTTATACTAGATTCATAAATACGAAGGGGAGTTGAAAACGTGTTCAATACAGGAAAAGAGCTACTAAATGNATGCAATGAAAACANGTCTAAAATTTATGAAATTGTTATTGAAAAAGAGCATATAGTGTCTGGAATTTCTTATGAAGAAATTAAAAACAAAATGAAAGATACATTGGAAGTAATGAAAATTTCTGCAACTGAAGCTTTAGATAAGAAAATCCCTTCAGTGTCTGGATTGACAGGTGGGAACTCTGTAAAAGTTGAAAAATACAAAAACAATAAAACATTTTCTGGTTCCTTTATAAATGGAGCAATGGCTAAAGCATTCTCTACTTCAGAAGTAAATGCATCTATGGGTAAAATATGCGCATCTCCCACTGCAGGAGCCTCTGGAATACTTCCAAGTGCCCTATTATCAGCTCAAGAAAAAATGGGGTTTTCAGATGAAACCCTAATAAATGGTCTGTTTACCGCATCTGGAATTGGGGGAATCATAGCCAAAAATGCTACTGTGTCTGGAGCTGAAGGAGGATGTCAAGCTGAATGTGGAGTTGCAGCAGCTATGGCAGCAAGTGCATTGGTGGAAATGTCCAATGGTTCACCTGAACAGGCACTAAATGCAGCTAGTTTTGCTCTTACTAATATAATGGGGCTAGTATGTGATCCTATCGCTGGATTAGTAGAATATCCTTGTAACCTTAGGAACGCTTCAGGAGTTGTTAATGCTCTTATTTCTGCTGATCTAGCTTTAGCTAATGTAGATTCATTAATCCCTTTTGATGAAGTCGTTGAAGCAATGTACAAGGTAGGCAAAGCATTACCTGAATCTTTAAGAGAAACTGCCCTAGGAGGACTAGCGGCTACTCCTACAGGAAAAGAGCTTGAAAGAGAGTTATTAGATGAGTAAAGCCTTCAGATTAGAAGGCTTTACATATATATACTTACTTTACTTCTTCCATTTTAGTTCTTACTGTACTTTCAATTAAATCGATTTTTCTAAAGGATTCAACTTTAGTTTCCCCAACAGAATACATATAGAGTTTGATTTTTGGCTCAGTCCCTGATGGTCTTATAGCGTACCACGATCCATCATTTAGATAGTATTTTAATACGTTGGATTTGCCAGCATCCGTTTCATCATTTAAATAATCAATAGTCTTTACTAATTTTAAATCTTGAATTTCTCCAATTGGATTATGCCTTATTTCTTCCATAATCCTTTTTATTTTTTCTTGACCTTCTACCCCTTCAAGAACTATTGATATAAGTTTTTCGCTGTAGTAGCCATACTCTTCATACACTTCTTCTAAGACTTCTAATAAATTCTTCCCTTGCTTTTTATAATAAGCTGCCATTTCTGCAATAATCATTGTAGTAATAACTGCATCTTTATCTCTGACAAGGTTACCATATAAGTATCCAATGCTCTCNTCATATCCTAGTATAAATTCATATTCTTTAGTCCTTTCCCATTCATTAGGTAAAGCACATATATTTTTAAAACCAGTCAATGTTTCGAATGTCTTGACTCCATATTTATCTGCTATTACCTTACCTAAGTCTCCAGTAACTATACTCTTTACAATTGCAGGATTTTCTGGTAAATCATTTTTTGAATATCTACTGCTTAATACATAGTTAACAATTAAAGCACCTGTCTGGTTGCCATTTAAAAATGTATATCCATCACCATTCTTAACTTCTATAGCAACCCTATCACAATCAGGGTCTGTAGCTATCAATAATTCAGCTCCAATTTCATAAGCTAGTTTTTCAGCATATGCAAATGCCTTTGGGTCCTCAGGATTTGGATATCCAACAGTTGTAAAATTTGAATCTGGTTTCTCCTGTTCTGATACCACTGTAACATTAGTAAATCCTCTATCCTTTAATATTCTTCTAACTGGAATATTACCAGTTCCATTTAATGGGCTATAAATAATAGCTATCTCTTTATCGATATCTTCATTAATTGCCATTTTTAACAGCTTTGCATTATAGTCATCGTCAATCTCTTGACCGATTATTTTAATTAAACCATTTTTGGTAGCAGTATCTTTGTCCATTAATTTTACTTCATTAAAACTATTTATTCTAGCTATTTCACCAAGAATCTCTTCTGCAATATTATCTAGTATTTGAGATCCTTCCTCCCAATAGACTTTGTATCCATTATAATCTTTAGGATTATGACTTGCAGTAACNACTACCCCTGATATACAACCTAGNTTTCTTACAGTATAAGACAGTATAGGTGTTGCTCTTAAATCATCAAAAAGATATGCTTTAATCCCATTTGCAGCTAGGACCCTTGCAGTAATTTCAGCAAACTCCTTGGAATATTTTCTTACATCATAAGCAATTGCAACTCCTCTATCCATTGCTTCTTTTCCTTTATTAACTATGGTATAAGCAAGTCCTTGTGTTGCTAGAGAAACAGTATATTTATTCATTCTGTTAGTTCCAGCACCTATTTTGCCTCTTAAGCCTGCAGTTCCAAATTTAAGGTCTGTGTAGAATCTATCTTCAATTTCTTTTTCATCACTTATAGCCCTTAGTTCATTTTTTGTTTCTTCATCAAAGTATTCATTACTTAACCATTGCTTGTATTTTTCAATGTACTCCACAATTAACGCCCCCCACTAGATTCATTTTTTCATTATACTAGCCAAATTAACTCACAAATTATAGTTATTATCCTATGACACAATCTACTTTGCTTATCCATAAATTTATTATTTGTATCTGTATTTAAGCTAGACAATTACCATACTATTTCAGTAATCTTAATAATAGTACTTTTATTTATAACATTTACATAATCGCCCATACTTTTATAAGTAAGTTAAATAATGTGTCTATGGTTTTATTTTTTTATAGCTTTTTTTCTTCTGTTTTTCTTTCCTCCTCTCTCTCTTCTATGGGCTTTAATATCCTTACTTTGTGACTTTATATTTTGCTTTATTTTTCTTTCAATAAGAGCTAGTTGGTTTTGTTCTTTAGGAGTTACTAATGTTATAGCAATGCCAGTATTGCCTATCCGTCCAGTTCTACCTATTCGATGAATATAATTGTCCACATCTCTTGGTACATCATAATTTATTACATGAGTTACTCCTTCTACATCTAAACCTCTAGCAGCAATATCTGTAGCTATTAATAATTGTAACTTTAAATCTCTCAACTTTTTCATTACTCTTTCTCGTTTAGCTTGTGACAAGTCTCCATGTAGCTCATCAGAATTATATCCTTTAGCTAATAGTCTGTTATTTAATTCAATTACATTTTGTTTTGTCCTACAAAAAACTATAGCTATATAGGGTCTATGTTCATCAATAATTTTGCAAAGAGTATCAAATTTATTGTCTTGTGTAGTTTCAACAACAACTTGATCTATTTCATCTAAAATAACATTTTTACTCTCTATTTGAATATGAATTGGATTTTTCATAAATCTCTTTCCAAGACTTCTAACTTCATTTGGCATAGTAGCAGAGAATAACATGGTTTGCCTTATTTTTGGTGTTTTCCTAATTATTTCTTCCATATCATCAAGAAAGCCCATCTTAAGTATTTCATCAGCTTCATCTAATATCAACACTCTTAATTTCCCCAAATCAATATTGCCTCTTCTAATATGATCTAACAATCTACCCGGTGTCCCGATTACTAGATGAACTCCACTTTTTAATCTATATAATTGCCTCTCTACATCTTGACCACCATAGACTGTAAGTATTTTTATGTTCTTTACCTCAGCTAGTTTTTTTGCTACATCTGAAATTTGTAAGGCTAACTCTCTTGTTGGCGTAATTATGAGACCCTGAATTGAATTTTTTTGTACATTAATTCTTTCTATTAATGGTAATAGAAAAGCTAAGGTTTTACCCGTCCCAGTCTGTGCTTGAGCTACCAAATCTGCTCCATTTATCAATCCAGGAATTGATTTTTCTTGTATTGGTGTAGGTTCTTTTATTCCATTATTATTTAATACTTTTACTATTTCTTTTGAAATTCCTAATTTTATAAACTTATCTCCCATTTATTATCTACTCCTCTTTCACTATTAATGTTATTATACCAATTTTTTGTGAATATTACAGAATTAATATGATTTAAATATATAAGTTTTAGGTATAGAATGTTATAATAAGTAAAAGCAAATATTCTTGTTAGGCTTGCTCCTTAATAAAAAATATTGGAGGAATTCTTATGAATGGTTATGTATGTGTCGTTGGAGCCGTAAACATTGATATATTTGGTACCCCATATTCTGAACTCAAAGAATATGACTCTAACCCTGGGAAAATATCTACATCCTTAGGTGGTGTAGGTAGAAACATTGCTGAAAATTTGAGCAGAATGGGTATAAAAGTAGAACTAATATCAGTATTAGGTAAAGATAATAATGCTAAAGCTATAGTAGAAAACTCTAGAAAGCTTAATATTGGTCTATCTTATAGTGAAATGATGGAAAATGAGAATACTTCTACTTATCTATGTATCAATAACGTGAAAGGCGAAATGCAAGTAGCTCTGTCAGATATGAAAATATATGAAAATATGACTCCAAACTTCTTAAGTAAAAGACTCAATATTATCAACAAATCTAAAGCATGCATTGTTGACACGAATATACCAAGTCTTTCTTTGAAATACTTAATGAGTAATGTAGAAGTTCCTATATTTTTAGATACCGTATCTACTACTAAAACAGAAAAAATAAAAGATTTTATTCATAATGTACATGCAATCAAGGCTAATATATATGAGGCAGAAATACTTTCAGGAGTAGTGATTAAATCCGAAGAAGATTATGAAATTGCAACAAATAACATTTTAAAAAAGGGTGTTAAAGAAATTTACCTAACATTAGGTGCTAAAGGAGTTTATTATACTGATGGTGTGGATTTTGGTAAGCTTCCTGTAATTTCTAAAGAAATAGTGAATTCAACTGGTGCTGGTGACAGTTTCCTAGCAGGTGTAGTGTGGGGATATTTAAATAATATGGGTCTTGTATCAAGTGCGCAAGCAGGTCTTGCCGCTTCATATATAACTGTAAATTCACCTAAGACTGTTAGTGAAAGCATGACAGAAAACCACTTAAAACAAGTTATTAAAAAAATTGGAGGTATTTAGTATGAAAGAATATTTAGTAGTATCAAAAGAGATAAAAGATGCAATTGAAAACAACAAACCTGTAGTAGCACTTGAATCTACTATTATTTCCCATGGCATGCCTTATCCTAAAAATGTTGAAACTGCTTTAAAAGTAGAAGAAATTATTAGGGAAAATGGTGCAATTCCTGCAACAATTGCAATTATTAATGGCAAATTATCGGTAGGTATTAGCCCTGAACAAATCGATTATTTAGGTAAAAATGGATTAGCTGTAGCTAAATCAAGTAGAAGGGACCTTCCAATCTTAGTCGCTCGTGGAGAAGATGGAGCTACAACTGTTGCCACAACCATGATAATAGCTAATTTAGCTGGAATTAAATTGTTTGCTACTGGTGGTGTAGGAGGTGTCCATAGGGGAGGAGAAACAACTATGGATATATCTGCAGACTTAGAAGAACTGTCTAATACTAATGTATCAGTCGTTTGTGCTGGTGCTAAATCAATATTGGATTTAGGCCTTACACTAGAGTATTTAGAAACAAAAGGAGTTCCAGTAATCGGTTACAAGACTGAAGAGTTTCCTGCTTTCTATACTAGAGAAAGTGGGTTTAAAGTTAATTATAAAATGGATAGCCCACTAGAAATAGCTAAAGCTCTCAAAGTCAAGGATGAGTTAAGATTAAAAGGTGCAGTCCTTATAGCAAACCCTATTCCAGAAGAATATTCAATGGATAAAACTGAAATAGATAAGGTTATTGAGGACGCAGTTGAAGAAGCTAACAGTTTAGGCGTAAAAGGAAAAGATATTACACCATTTTTGCTAGACAAAATTCAAAAAATAACTGAAGGAAGAAGCCTAGAATCCAATATTCAATTAGTTTACAACAATGCAAAACTAGGAGCACAAATTGCAAGAGAATTAAGTAGTTTGTAATAAATAAGGGGTGGACTTAACTTTAAGTACACCCCAATATTTTTTCTATAAGTTTGTATTGCTTGACCCAAGTACATTTTTAATTTTATGTTGTACCATTTCTTTTATTGCTAGTCGAGCTGGTCCTAAGTACTTTCTTGGGTCAAAATCTGATGGATTTTCTACAAGGTGTTTCCTTATAGCAGCTGTCATAGCTAATCTTAGATCTGTATCTATATTTATTTTACATACTCCTAAGCTGGCTGCTCTTCTTAACATTTCTTCTGGTACTCCTTGAGCACCTGGTATATCACCACCATATTTATTACACATATCAACAAATTCAGGTAATACTGTAGAAGCACCGTGTAACACTAGAGGAAAACCTTCTAATTTCTTACTTATAATTTCAAGTCTCTCAAAATCTAGCTTTGGTTCTCCTGCAAATTTATATGCACCATGACTTGTTCCAATAGCTATTGCCAAGGAATCTACTCCTGTTCTCTCAACAAATTCTACAGCTTCATCTGGATCCGTATATGTAGCATCTTCTTTACTAACATTAACTGCGTCCTCAACACCAGCTAATCTTCCAAGTTCTGCTTCTACTACTACTCCATGTGCATGAGCATATTCAACTACTTGTTTAGTTAGTTTAATATTCTCTTCAAATGGTAGGTAAGAAGCATCAATCATAACAGATGTAAAACCATCATCTACACATTTCTTACAGATTTCAAAATCTTCACCATGATCTAGATGCAAGACTATATCAAGGCCACTATCTTCAACTGCTGCTTCTACTAACTTCTTCAAATAAATTGGACTAGCATATTTTCTAGCACCTGCTGATACTTGAAGAATTAATTGTGATTTTTCTTCTTTTGCTGCTTCTACTATGCCTTGAATTATTTCCATATTGTTTACATTGAATGCACCAATTGCATAGCCACCTTCATAAGCTCTTTTAAACATTTCTGTTGAAGTAACTAAACCCATTATAAAACCCTCCTATAAATAATATACTTTTTATAATACCTCTATTATTAATATATACCCATATAGTATCATTAATCCTTATTATAAATAACATTTGATAAATTAGCAAATAGCTACAAGCTTATCTTCTAGCTATTAATTCCATTTCTCTGCCCACTTTTGAATTTCTTTCATTGCTTTTTCCAGATCATGTCCCTTGTCAGTCAACTCATACTCAATTTTCACAGGAGTCTCAGGGAACACATGTCTTGTAATTATTCCGTGATGTTCTAGTTCTTTAAGCCTTTCAGTAAGCATACGAGCACTAATATTCGGAATTGCCATTTCAATATCTGTAAATCTTTTTATTCCACTTAAAAGCGTTTGTATGATTAATCCAGTCCATCTTTTCCCTAATAGCTCAAAAGTTGTTTCAAACTTTGGACATAATTTATAGTTATCATAATTATTCATATATATCACCTAATACTATTATAGTCTATTAAGTTACTAATTGTAACTAACTATATTATTGTTTATCCTTTAAAACTTTAATATAATAATATTAATTAGTGATTTTCTGGAGGTTGATTTTATTGGAAAGATATGCTAAACAAATGCTTTATAATGAAATTGGTATTGAAGGCCAAAAACAGCTCCTGTCTAAAAAAGCTGTAATAATTGGCTGTGGTGCTTTAGGCACAGTTATTGCTAATAATCTTGCAAGAGCAGGTATAGGTTATATTAAAATAGTTGACCGAGACTATATTGAAATCTCTAATCTTAACAGACAAATTCTATATGATGAAGTAGATATTAGAAATAATCTTCCTAAAGCTGTTACCGCTGAGAAAAAACTCAAAAGAATAAATTCTACTATTGAAATTGAGAGTATTATAGCTGATGTAAATTCAAGAAATATTGAATCCATATGTGAAGGTATGGATATAATACTAGACGGTACAGACAATCTTCAAACTAGGTATTTAATTAACGATACAGCTATTAAGTTGAATATTCCATGGGTTTATGGAGCTGTAATTGGAAGCTCTGGAATGGTTCATAGTATTATTCCTAATGAAACCCCTTGCTTAAGATGTATGTTTCCTAATATACCAACAATTGGTTCTGTGGAAACATGTGATACAGCAGGAGTTCTGAATATGATAACATCTATAGTCGCATCTATGGAAGCTATGGAAGCTATAAAAATACTTTTGAAACGTAATGATGCTATTATTAAAGGATTACAATTTATCGATATTTGGACTAATGATTTTGAATACATCGATATGATTATGGATGAGAATTGCACAGCTTGTGGGAAAAAGGAATTCGAGTTTCTAGAAAGGAATAGCGAAGAAGCAGTTTACCTATGTGGCAAAAATAGTATACAAATAAACCCCCTACAAAGAATCATATCTGCAGAGGACATTATACAAAGATTAAAATCACTGAATATTGATGTTACATACAATGCTTATTTTATTAAGTTTTCAGTTGAAGATGTTCAAATTACTCTATTTTATGATGGTAGAGCAATTATTAAAAACACAAGTGATATAAAAAAAGCTACATCTTTATATTCAAAATACATTGGAAATTGACTAAAAATTTCTTATTGTATTAATATGCTTTTCTATATTATTGGATTTGTATTCTAAAGATATTACCGGATTAAGATTGTACTTATTAAGCAGACTATTTATTGCATTAATTTGAAACTCCGAAGGTTCACTATGTAAATCGTATAATCCATCATTAGAATGTAAATGAATATATACTAAATAGTCTTTTAGTTCTTTTATCCACTTCTCTAGACTTGCCGTTCCAAGACGAGCATGGCCAATGTCTAGGTTAACTTTAATTTTTGGTATATCAATAACACTAATTAACTCTTTAAGCATTTCAGGTGTTTTTTCAAAAACATTTTCCAATACAATATTTCCTTTAAAGTCATCAACTTCCATTAATAAGGATTCCCAGAACTCCCTTGTTTGCAAATAATTTAACTTTACAATGCTTGGTTCATTCAACCATGGAATTATTTTACTATGAAATATTACATAATCAACATCTAATTCAATAGCAATTTTCATTGTTCTGAGATACTTATTGAAGCTTACNCTNCTAATATCCAAATCTGGACTAGAAGGTTTCAAATCAAGAAAGGGTCCATGTAATGCTTTTGNATGTTTAAAGTCTTTAAACATCTTCTTATATCTATTAACCACTTCATTAATTTGTTCATTAGTTAAATTAGGCTCTGTAAAATCTTGTATTTCAACACCTATATTAAGTTTATTGAATTCGTCTATACTAAAGTCATCAATACTTTCTACACACTTTAGAATATTTCTTTCCATGGTCACACCTCAAGTATTTAATCTATTAAAGATAGTTAAGCTTCTTAATAAACTTATACCCATCTTCAACAGAAATAATGCTTAAGCTAGCATTATTAGCTTTGAACTTAAAAAAATAATATGGATTATCAAATACCCATGAACATATTATTTTAATTATTCCCTCGTGTGTAATCAATAATACATTCTCATCTTTCGAAACTATCTCTTCTAAAAAAACAACTACCCTTTTGTAGGCTGTTTTTATGCTTTCACCCTCTGGAATATCATAAGAGTAAGGATTCTCAATCCATTCTTTTGACTCAGAAGGATAGAGTTTAATTATTTCTTCATATTTTAGACCAGTAAATATTCCAAAGTTTACTTCTGCAATTCTTGACTCTTTTTTCCCCTTTAATCCCAAATGCTCTCTTGTTTGGTCTGTCCTAGTAAATGGACTATAATAAATACTAGCAAATTCATAATTCTTTAAATGATTTTTTGTACTTAAAATTTGTTCAATTCCTTTTTTAGTTAATGAAGTCTCA
>JGI24712J26585_10003640_pt1 | contig 12100 bp, 11 predicted proteins | sample BioPla3DNA2_FD_26585 | JGI IMG/M metagenome (IMG submission 26585)
TATGTTGGTTTACAAACTCATCTTAACAGGTTTCGCATGCAGGGGGAATAGGTTTTGCTATTCCTCCTTTATTTTTGCCAATTATAATTTTACACTAAGAAATATCTATGGAACTATGCGGTTTAAAAATCCAGGTTTTATCAGCAATTTTCTCGCCTCCATTAATCCCCATTTAATTCTCCTTACTTTTTCCTCAAAAATGTGTTACAATATAGTCAAAGAACGTGCATTTCTGACGAATGTAAGTCCGTTTGTCGATATGCGCCTATTTTTTCGGGAGGTGTCATAATTATGTTAACTCGCAAAATGGACTTTGAGCTTATATCACTGCCCGATTGCGCCGGTCTGAGAGAAAACGGAAAGTGCAGCTGGCTCAATACAGATGCGTGTATCGGCGAGCAATGCTCCTTTTATCGCAGGAAATCCAGCCGCGAGAGGGCAAACAGGCGGCTGTGCTCACTGGACGAAAGTGTCCAGGCACGCATATCAAAGAAATATTACGGCGGATACAGGCCTTGGCTTGAAGACGCTTCAACCTCGGATAGAGGTTAATTATGTATAATATTAACGATTTGATAGTATACGGCAGTACCGGCGTATGCCGTATAAAGGATATAAAGAATTCAGATTTGATGGGCAGCGGAGAAAAGCAGCTTTGTTATGTTCTTGAGCCCATATACCATGACTATGTGATCTCCACACCCGTGGAGAACACGAAGGTATTTATGCGTCCAATCCTGACAAAGGACGAGGCTGAGCAGCTCATTGATTCAATACCCAGTATAAATGCTGAGGCTTATCACAACAGCGTATTGAGACAGCTGGAAGCTCATTACAAATCTTTTTTGGATACCCACGACTGTATGGAAATATTAAAGCTCATATTGTCCCTGTATGAAAAGAAAAAAGAAGTTGAGGAGCAAAACCGCAAATTCGGGCAAATAGACGAAAGGTTCCTGAGGCAGGCGGAAGACTTGCTTTTTGGAGAATTGTCCGCATCTCTGGACATACCCAGAGACACAATCGTCGAGTATGTGAAATCCAGGCTGGAAGACCGGGAGCTTCTCGGCGATGACGCCGATTGAACCTGTTAACCGGTGGCCTGAAAACCTGTGATAAAAATAAATCATTCATTTTTCAATACATATGCATTGGGGCAATCTGAGCGCATAGTTTCTTTAAAACCCTTCTCCCCCGGTTATCAGTATAGCCGAGGGGAGTTTTTATTTGAATATCCGCATCTGGAACACATCCGAGTAAGGCGCTTAAATGTGAAAGGGCAAACACTTTTTGACTTTTTGCACAGTAATAGGCAGTATTGCTGAAATATTTGTAGAATATTTCATAATTGTCAAAAATATTTATCCGTGTTTTATGTCAAGTCCATATTAGTGTGTAAATTCCTCGGCAATCTTTTGGTAACAGCTACTCCCTTGTCTAGCAGTACTAGCTGTGAAGCGTTTATGCCGCTATTGAAGGAGCGGATAAAAACACCCTCCCATTGCACAAAATGCGGCAGAAGACTCGGCGTTTTGGATCTGGTACCGGGGCTGTCCTGGGTTTTCCTGGGCGGCAAATGCCGCTTCTGCAAAACGGGAATCTCTGTACGATATCCCGCAGTTGACCTGCTCAACGGTCTGCTTTGGCTCATATGTGTGCTGGTATTTGGACCTGTTCCTTTTTTACCTGTGGCCCTTGCCCTGTCCACCTGTCTGCTTACAGTTGCTTTTATAGACCTGGAAACATACGAAATTCCAGACGGGCTGAATATTTTTATAGTGTCTGTGGGAACACTTTGGAATATCTATGCTCTGATTGCGGGGTATGACATACTCCTTGAAAATATCATCGGATTTTTCTCGGTATCGGTTTTACTGCTTATCATAGCCATACTCAGCAAGGGAGGTATGGGGGGCGGCGATATAAAGCTCTCGACTGTATGCGGCCTTATATTGGGCTGGCAAAACATGGTCCTGGCCATTTGCATCGCCTCAATTCTGGGCGCTGTCGTTATGCTGCCTGTTTTTATAATAAAGAAAAAAGAAAGACGAACACCCATTCCCTTTGGACCCTTCATGGCAGCCGGTATCTTCATATCCATGTGCTTCGGCAATGTGATAATCAAAACTTATCTTGATATATTTCTATATTAATGCCTGTGTGCAGTACAATGGATATACGGCGCGTAATCGAAAACTCAGGCAGTCAATCAATGTATCTGAAGCGGGTAAAACAGGCTTATTAAGTGGACATTGATTAGCTGCTTTATACTGGAGAATATAAAAATGCCTGCGTTGAACACAGCCTCCGCAGACATTTTTATTCTGTTGACACTTATATAATCTCAGGCCTTTATATACTTTGAACCCTTGATGGTTGCTCTATGTAGTTTTCTGCCTGTGACTGAAATCCTATTTCAGCTTTTCCCTGAGCCACTTAAATACCCGGGCAAGATTCTCTGGCTCGTTAAAACGCATATCCCCGTGGGTATATCCTTCAAAGGCGTCCAGAGTCACACGGTCCTTGCCGCAGACCTCCTCAATACGCTTTGCCAGATTCTCTGAGCACCCGAAAGGCACCACCTCGTCGGCAATTCCCGCCTGCAGCAGTACCGGAGGAATGGAAGGATTGACCCAGGTCTCCGGATTGGCAAAGTAGGCCAGGTTTTTGTGCTCGGTTGCCTTCACGCCGAGAAAAACATCCGCGTAATTCAAGTTAGGATACTCTTTTCCGTCCGGCCCCACCATGGGCGGCTGGTTATCGGTGAATTCTGATTGCAAAACCAAATCGCCCACTCCAAACCAGCTGACAACCGCCTGCACCTTGCCACTTATATCCCCAAAGCCCAAAGAGGGATCGTACATGAAGGGCACATCCTGGGTCAGCGCGGCCATTACCGCATGGTAACCGCCTGCCGAGTCGCCCCATGTGGCAAAACGATCCGGGTCAAGCTTATACTTAGCGGCGTTTACCCGCAGAAATCTGATTGCCGCTTTGAAATCAAACAGCGGGTAGGGAAACAACCCTTCGGAATTGGCCTTTCCGTTCATATCCATGGTTGCCAGTCGCTGTTCTACGCTGACAACAGCAAAGCCATTGTTAATAGCCTCCAGAGTCCCGGCAGCCTGGAAATCACGTTTATTTCCGGCAATAAACGCGCCGCCGTGCTGGTAAATAATCGTCGGGAAAGGACCCTCGCCCTCATCTGGAAGGTAGATATCCAGCATGCGCATCGGGTGGGGATTGTCCGGCGTATAGGAAATATCAAGAAATTTGCGCTCAATGCCACTTACATCCAGCAAGGGCAACTCCATAGGTTTTGAAGGATCGGGAGGAAGTACTTTAATTTCTGCCATTCTATATTTCCTTTCCATATGATATATAATTTGGAACTATATTATCACGACTGTCCCACTTAATCAATACTCGTCTCTGACATCTCTTTTTTATTTAATGTCTACTGAAACAAATGCTCTTTTGACAGGCAAAGCTAACTTGTTTTCCCCGTTTTCAGGTACATTGATTGACTGCCTGTGTATTTTTTAAACATCCATTTCCTACAAATCATATCCTGCGTATACTGTATGGCAATGTTTTTTGTATTTTCAGGATTTCGCCTCAAAGAAGCGCAAAAACCGCCCGACGCAACATCGGGCGGTAATAGGGAAAAGCTCTGGATTATGTATACAGTTTTCCAGTTATGCTATTTTTTGAAGCCCGGGCCCATTGTGCAGAAGACCATCGTAAGCTCCATATCGGTCAATCTCCTTGACTCAGTTTTTGTCAAATTAGCTGGATTGGGATAGGGATAATCCATAGCGTTGAATGCATCATTAATGATTATACCGGAGCCATGCAGCTCTTCCGCGTGCAAAATGCTATAGACCATTGCCGCTCCCCCTGCTTCTGGAGGGATCATTCCCTTGAAACCAGGCATTCCAAAATCAAATTTCGGAGCGTCCTTCGGCATCTTGAAATCCTTTGGCATCTCAAAATCCTTCGGTGGAGGCGGCATCTTGGAGAAGTCAAACCGTCCCACTCCCGCTGGTGTGAGACAGAATACATAGACCCCCGTATCCTTAACCTCGTTGGCAAGAGACATCATAATTGATGTTGCCGCCGCTTTCCCTGCGCAGTAAATGGTGCCACCCACCATAGGAGGACAGTAGTGGAACTGGGTGGTACTGTATGTCACGACGCCGTGTCCTCGCTCAATCATTCCCGGCACAAATTCCTTGATGGCCAGCATAACGCCGCGGGCGGAGATAGCATAGGACGAGTCAAGATCGCTTACTGAGGATTTTAGCACTGGCCCGTTCAGGCGCATGTTCATAGCGTTGTTAATGAGAATGTCGACCTTGCCAAATTTTTCAAAAGCTTTGGCCGCCAGGTTTTTAACATCCTCTTCCTTGGTAATGTCCGTTTTGACAAACAGCGCAGTGTCCGGCTCGTTTTCGGCATTGATAACACGCTCCGCCTCAGCGCCCGCCACCTCGTTCAAGTCTGCGATGACGACCTTTCCGCCTGCCCACGCAATGGCACGGGCATAGCCCAATCCAACATTGCTGGCGCCGCCAGTAACAACAGCCACCTCACCCTTCAGCGAGTCCTTCTTCAGCCCACAATACTCCAGATCAATGGGCTCGATGTTGAGAATAGTGCTCGTTACAGCCTTTTCAGTTGATGTTTCCGTTGCCATTAATTAATCTCCTTCTTTAAATTTTATTTATATAAGTATGGCAAAAATAATACAAAAAGTCAATTATTATTTGTGTTATTCAACCAAAATATAATAAATTCCCGGGAGATATTCAGATGGTTTGTATATTTGAATGCTTAAGCTTAAACATAGCACTAATCCGGTTACAGTCTTTTTTCCAGGCAGACCAGCTGCACATCGCCTATCCCATTAAAAACGCAGGGTATAATTCCCCGTTCACTATACCCCAGTTTTTTATAGAGCGCTCGCGCGGGGATATTAATTGCGTTAGTATCCATACGCAGATATCGGCAGCCACATTCCAATGCGTACTTTTCATAAAATCGTATAAAACTGCTGCCGATACCCTGTCCTGCAAATTCCGGATCCACCACCAGGGTGTGGATGACCATGATATCGGAATCGGACACGTCATATTCCCAGCGGCATTGGGCGTATTCCTTCTCCTGCTCCTGATTAATTCTGGCGGCCGCAAGTATGCGCCCGTCTTGCTCCATAACGAACAGCTCCTCCTGTGCCAGTGCATCAAGGGCGGTTTTTTCTGTCGGATAGACGCCCTTTTTCCAACCTGTCCGAGCCTTTCCTTCCGACTCCAGCTCCAGTATTTTATCGTATATCTTTACAATCTCCGGAATATCGTCTCTCATCCCACGCCTGAACATTGTTCCCATCCCCCTTTGGCCAGCTTCTCTGAATAAGTCATATTATCTCACAAGTATTCTCCCGCAACAAGCGGCCAGGCAAAAGTTTTTCGAATCGTGCACTTTTTAGCCGTCACGCTGCCTTGGGTCTCCCCAGGCTTGCTAGCCCGTACGCTACAAAAATCGGATGCCAAATACCCCTGCTTTTTATCTTGTTCTATAACAATAAAAAAGACAGGGAACAGCTCTGTAGCTCACTCAGTGCCATCGCCTGTCCTATAAAATTACTGTACTAATTCTTTTTTTACCGTACCGTACGGCCAGCTGATGATCCCGCCAAAGTCATAAACATTTGTATATCCAATCGCTATGAGCTTTTTAGCTGCATGGGCACTGCGATTTCCGGAACGGCAGTATATCAAAATCTCTGTGTTAAGGTCCGGAAGCAGTTCAGGCATTTTGTCGCCTATGGTTTCATTGGGAATCAAAATTGCATTGGGTATATGGCCCGCATTATACTCCTCCTCGGTTCGTACATCCAGGATGATTATTTCATCTCCGCTGTCGATCCTGGCTTTTGCCTCCTCCGCCGTTATCCTCTTATATACTGTGGACTGTTTCCCGGGCAACACTAAAATTCCCGCTATCAGCACGCCCAATACAACCCCGAGTACAATTGAGATATACGGGTTGGCAGTGATAGGGCATGTACCGGTAGAGCAGCCAAATATCCTATACAATACCACGTATCCCAAAACGCCGCCAACTAAAGCTCCTATTATGTATTTAACCATAAGTCACCGCCCCTAATTCACACTATTCTTATTATTCTTGTATGATTTTATTGTACCTGACCTTATCAGAATACTCCGTGACCATGTCACACTGGGAGCAAAAAGCACAACTTTCAGCTATCCTGTAGTTTTTTGGCGCTGCAGATATAATGCAGAAAACCGCCTTACCCGTTTCAGATCCATTGCGCTGCAAACAGGCATTACATATCTGAATAAATTCTTTTCGTTTATTCCCACTTAGGACAAAGAGAAACGCACACCCTTTTGGATGTGCATGGAAGGCAAGGCAAATATGATGTGTAAGCACACTTCTTGCTCCTCATTGGCTATAGCCAAAACCTACCCGCAGACATAAACCTGTATCATTACAACCCAAATGTCAATACTGACCGGGACTTTCATGGCACTCCCCCGCTTCAAAAAGCGTCCAGGCTCCCTCCTGATGGAGGTGTCAGCCTAAGGCTAGGGCAGCAGGATTTCGCTTTTTAAGGGTGCTGCAAGCAATTAGGGCAGGAAAAACGTTGAAGTTTTGCTACTAACCTGATAAACTTACAGTAAATAAATACTATGTGGGTGATGGGTGTGAAAAAAGATAAGCTTAAAGGTCTGGACATCAGATATTTCTTGCTACCGCTTTTCTGTCTTATAATTATATTCGCTGCCCTAACTTATTTTACGCTTAGAAACAGAGTAAATGAAAGGTATCGATTTTTTGAGAATGAAGCATTGAGTATCGCAGACAGCTATTCACACGCATTGGTTTACTCCCACGAAGCCTATGATATTATATCCGAGCTGCTAAGTGAAAAGCTTATAGTAGCCAGTCAGGCTGTTATGCTTATTAATGGCAACAAGGATAATGAGTTTTTGTCAGAATTGGCAGATAGGTTTCTGATTGACGATATTTTTTGTATAATACCAATGGCGAAATATTATACAGCAATGTGGATAAATATATTGGCTGGAAAGCATACGAAGGCCATCCGGTATACGATTTTATGACCGGCAATAGGGATATTTATGTTGAGGATATTCGGCAGGACACCGTAAGCGGCATATATTATAAATACGCGTATGTAAAAAGCCAGGACGGTTCCTTTGTCCAAATAGGGGTGTTGGCAGACAAAATACATATGTTTCTCGGACAGTTTGAGTTCAATAATCTTATAAACGATTTTTACGTCAAAAGCGGAGTTGCGCATATTTCGTTTATTAATAACGAGTACAAGGTCATTGCCAGCAGCATCCCTGATTACGAGGGGATGGTTATTGAAGATGAAGGTTTCAAAGCCCGAATTTCAGGACAGGAATACAGCACCCTAAGATCAGTTCAGGATAATCAAAATGTTTTTATAGTATGGGTGCCGGTATTTCACGGAGGCGAAAAACACGGGACACTGTCAATTAGTTGGAAAACAGCTGAAATTGACGCGGAGATCATAAGAGTTATACATCATGGATGCCTGCTGTTAGTAATACTCCTTTCATTCATGGGCGGTATTCTATACTACGCTTACAGGAAAAATAAATCAAATCTAAAGATCGCCTATTATGATAAACTTACCGGTCTCCCCAATAATGAATACCTGGAGGAGTATCTGGCGGAGGAAATTAAAAACATTGATAAAAACAAAAAAGCAATTTTCCTTTTAAACTGTGCAAACATCAGAATTCTCAATATGACATATGGTTTCGCATACGGCGATAAAATAATACATCAAATTGCCGGTAAAGTGCAAAGTGTTCTCAGGCCAGATGATACTCTTTTCAGATTTGGCTCAGACAGATTCATACTGGTTATCGACAGCTATAACAACAGGGACGAGCTTATTGATTTAGCGCAAAAGCTTATAAGTATATTTGAAAGCCCGTTTGAGGGCAAAACCGGACATCAGTATGTGAGCGCGGAAATTGGAATTGTCGAGATCCGGGATAAAAATATAACAGTTGACAAACTATTGCAGGACGCAACACTTGCTCTATCCCATATGGACGGCAGCTTATGTGACTCTATACAATTTTTCGAGAAAGAAATGGAGGATGCCGTCAGGCAGGAAGACACAATAGAGAAAGCGTTAAGAGCGGTCATCAACGATGACAGCAGGGATACGCTTTATCTACACTTCCAGCCTAAGGTGGATATTAAGCGAAACACTGTAGCAGGGTTTGAAGCTCTGGCCAGGCTCCATATTGACGGCGTCGGAAATATTTCCCCGGTACGCTTTATAGAGATTGCTGAGAAAAGGCATCTGATTTATGACCTGGGAAAACAAATCCTGCATAAAGCCTGTGAGTTCATCAAAAACGCCAACGAAAACACTGCCCATAGTATAAGTGTGGCCGTGAATATTTCCGGGATACAGCTATTACGGGACGAATTCGTTGAAGACATAAGAGAAATCGTCAGGACACACAGTATTGACATGAGTTCTCTGGAATTTGAAATTACCGAATCTGTATTGCTGGACAATTTTGATCTGATAAACAAAAAACTGGGGGAAATAAAAAGGATGGGCATTTCAATATCCCTGGATGATTTCGGGACGGGTTTTTCATCCTTGTCAAGACTCAGAGAGCTTAATATTGACACAGTAAAAATCGACAAGTACTTCATCGATAAGATCAGAGGAGAAAATGATTCTGATTTAATAGTCGCCGATATAATATCTATGGCTCATAAAATCGGACTATCCGTAGTAGCAGAAGGTGTTGAGAAGGACGGGCAAATGGCTTACCTGAAAAAGCATGACAGTGATATTATTCAGGGATATCTTTTCAGCAAGCCTGTCTCAGAGGCTGAAGCTATTGATTTTTTGAAGATTTTCGAGACTCAAGCCTCCGGCCTTGGATAATGTCTGTTTACAGGACTATGGGTTGCAGAGTGTGTCCGCAATTCCATTCAGGCAGTAAATCAATGTATCTGAAACGAACAAAGCAGGTTGGTTTTGTCCGTCAAAAAGAGGAAATTTGCTCTTTTTACAAATGCATTTCGCAAAACCCATTTGTTCATTGGATATTTGATAAAAGACTCTTTTAATAAGCTATAATATGACAGGCTTTTGTCTTCGTGCTTCAGAAGCATCCCTGTCTTTTTTTTGTTTTGTTTTTCAGTTTATTTTTGGAGAATCTGTGAAATTTCTTGACAATATTGTTAATTTCGGTAGACTATTATTAATGCGAGGCACTACTGCTCCCTTTGCCAAAGGGGTATTAGTGCTTTTTTAAGGGAGGATTTTAACAAAAATGTAAAGCAGCTGACTGATGGCATATCCAGAGAGAATTGTTAAGATATTCGGAGGTTGGTTTATGAAAAGGTTAATGAACTCAAGTGTTGTGGATACCAGATATTCAATTGGACTTAGGCCTTTATTAATTGCGGGAGTCCTGGTTAATGTCATAGCAGCAATGATCGTCTCTCTCTATTTGCCCTCATGGTTTAATAACAGGATTATTCCGATAGTTTTAACCATAGGCATAGTAATTATTTTTTTTGGATTTGAAGCATATTTCGTTTTTGGTCTTTTCGTTAAGCCTATAACAACAGCAGCTAAAAGATTGGTATTATTGAAGGAGACTTAAAAAGCAGTCCTGCCAAGCATACTTATATGACAGAAGCAAGCGTATTAGTGCGTGCAATGAACTCGGTAATCGAAATGAATAGCAAATACATAAATGAAATAAAGCGCGTACTAAATGAAGTTGAAAACAAAAACTTAACGGTGGAGGTAAAAAGCGATTTTGTTGGTGATTTTGCGGAAATAAAAGCATCCCTTGTTGAAATCGTAGATTTTTTAAACGATACAGTTCAGACCATACGAAAAAGCTCCAATGATGTTGCCGATAGCGCAAATCAGGTTTCCGACGGAGCTATGACATTTTCCCAGGGTTCAACTGAACAAGCCAGCTCAATCGAGAAGCTATCCGCCACCATTTCGGAAATCGCCGAACAGATTAAGCATAATGCGTTATCAGCTGAAAATGCACATGAAAAAGCAGATTATGCCCGGCAGGAGCTTGAGCAAAGCATAAGTGAAATGCAGGACTTAATAAATGCAATGAATAATGTTACATTAAAATCCTCAGAAATATCAAAAATAATAAGAGTAATTGATGATATCGCTTTTCAGACTAATATTCTTGCATTAAATGCGGCAGTAGAGGCAGCGCGTGCAGGTGAGAGCGGAAAAGGGTTTGCGGTTGTTGCCAACGAGGTAAGAACCCTGGCATCAAAATCAGCCGAGGCAGCAAAAAACACATCCATTCTGATTGAAGAAACAATAAACGCTGTCGAAACCGGAGCTAAAACTGCAGATTAAGCTTCCAACTCCCTGAATAGGACAGCCGAATCTACGCTAAGCATTATTTCACTTGTCGACACTATTGCCGGAGCCTCCCAGGAACAGGCCACATCTATTATGCAGATAAATCAAAGTGTGGAAAGTATTTCTGCGGTTGTTCAGACAAATGCAGCTACAGCCGAGGAAAGCGCCGCCGCCAGCGAGCACTTGACAGGTCAAGCAGAGGTTTTAAGAAACCTTATTTCTGAGTTTAAACTCGAAAATACCGACAACAATATTGAAAACGTTTCGTGGGAGGATTCTCCTTCGACTGAATATAAATCTTTGACCCCAGAAGTATAAACCAAGCAAATTATCCGGAAGGGTGACGTTGCATTTGCTTAGCAAGCAAAGATAACGTCACCCTTCTTTTAGTTTTACATACTCCTGTTGCTTCAAGACCAGGAAGCTGTTCCACTCAGGACATTATGGGTACAATGTTCTACCCTTGTTTAGGGGTGATAACAAAGCCGTGAGTGCGTGAGATCTCTTCAAATCCGCTGCTTGCAGCCACATTCTCGGAATACTTTGATGAGGCAGCCCCATAATGGGGATACAGGCCGTTATCCAAACAGTGGCGGGCAAGATATGTAGTCAGCAATGTACCCAGCTTCTTCCCGCGGAACCCCTTGTGTACAAATACTATTATAATTTCATAAAAGTTCTTATATTTATTGTTCGCGCACAGAATACCGGCCAATTGATTTTCAAAATACAGCAGAAACAGGAAATCGGCCTGCTGATTATAGACCTTGCTGAGCATCATGGGTATGCCACACCATTGGCGGTTATCCAATCCTTTTATCATTTCTATTTCGTCGGAGGACGCGGTATGGATGTCAATGCCCTGGGGGATTTCAAGGTGCGGCACTTTATCCGGAGACAAAAGCCCATATACGCATGATTCAGATTCGTAAATATTGCTGAGGTCAAAATATTTTTGTATCGTGCCGTTATCACTCAAATCCATGTGCGTTGGCGTTTCAATGGAAACACTGTCATACTCTTTATGAATCTCAATGATCTTTTTACAGGCCGCCTCAATCAGCTTAACGTCGAATGTATTTATTTTTACGATTAATTCTCCAAAAACGTAGGCAGTAAACTCTACATATTCCGGCATGGGCATATCTTTTACGCCTGTGTAATACTCGACACTCTTAATACCGTGCCCCTTCTTGCCCGCGTTTATAATATTGAGGCAGGCAAAGTAATGCCTGATTTCGTTGTCCCCCTGGAAGAACTCAAGCATCTTCCTATTGTCTACTTTATACATGGCCATATATCCTCTTTTCGATAGTTTTTTGTGATGAAACGCGCACAAACCCGACTCTTCCTTTACTTTGCACTCATCCGGACCTATTCCATGGATATCCAAGGGAGAGTATCTCATCTATAGTTTCCCAAGAGGTTTTGCCATCATTCCCCGGCATCAAGTCAAGCTCTCATATCCATCGAATCGTTGTATTCAATGGCTATTATACCATATATTTTCATTGTTTCAAATTGTTGTGATGTGTTGTATGTGTCAAGTAAACGTTGGCAAGTTTCATAACAAGGGAAATTGTTCAGAAAAGCTTGCTGAAATTAATGATGTTAACAAATGAA
>JGI24712J26585_10003642_pt1 | contig 12096 bp, 10 predicted proteins | sample BioPla3DNA2_FD_26585 | JGI IMG/M metagenome (IMG submission 26585)
GAGGAAATTATTCCGATGGCTATACTGCGGCCAATTTCAGGGAGTGCGTCGTTAGGTTTGTTAAGCCGGCAGTTAAAGGAATACGGTCCGGATAGCATAGTGGGAAGAATACTGTCGGTTATGATGGGTTCCACGGAAACTATATTTTATACTATAGCCGTTTATTTCGGCGCGATAGGGGTAAAAAAAACAAGGGGTACGGTATGGATCGCGTTAATCGCTGGTTTGGCGGGCATGATATCATCGGTTATAGTGTGCAAACTGTTACCCTAATTCGTTTCTGTTCAGTCGTAATTCCTTGAACTAATGCACCGAAGCAGGACCCGCGGAAACAATGTGCAGACATTTAGCATATTGGACTATTGTACAATAACTTAAATAAGAGTTTCATTCACAAGAGCTGTATATTCATAGCCATTACCTTGCAATTTGTAAAAAAATAATGGATAATTAATTTATAAAATCAGCATGAATAGACTTGAAAATGTGTTTTTAATATATAAATTTTTAATATTATTTGCTTATTTTGGGCGACTAAGTGAGGTTGATTATGGATACAAAAGTACGAATACTGATTGTTGATGATGATGTAAATATTTGCCAGTTGATAATGCTGTACCTTGAGAAGGAAGGCTATGAAAGCCGTGCAGTATATAATGGAAAGCAGGCTTTGGAAGTCTTCAGGGAATTTACGCCTAATTTGGTTGTTCTGGATATAATGCTGCCTGGTATGGATGGATGGCAGGTATGCAGGGAAATACGGAAATTCAGTTCTATTCCTATAATTATGCTTTCTGCCCGCGACGAAACCTTCGATAAGGTGCTTGGGTTGGAATTGGGAGCCGATGATTATGTTGTTAAACCTTTTGAACCGAAAGAACTGGTGGCGAGAATAAAGGCTGTTTTACGCCGATACGACAGACTGGATAGCAATCAGGAGCAGTTGATTTTCCCAGGGCTTGTGGTTAACAAGTCAAATTATACGATACGTATACAGGGCCGGGAGATGGAAATCCCGCCGAAAGAACTTGAGCTTCTTTATTTTCTCGCGTCCAACCCAAATAAAGTTTTTACAAGAGAACAATTGCTTGAAAATGTCTGGGGTTTTGATTTCTACGGTGATACCAGAACGGTGGATGTTCATGTCAAACGCCTCAGGGAAAAGCTTGAGCCGTCTGACCCTCACTGGCAGTTGAAAACCGTATGGGGGGTTGGCTATAAGTTTGAGGTGAAGTAATGATCCGGACAATTTTCCATAAAATGATGATTATCTTTATAGCGGTATTACTGGTATGCTTTATATTAACCGCCATTCTGTTTAACGTTGCACTAAACAGATACGTAATAGGCCAGCGTACCGAAGTATTGGATGTATACGGAACACGGATAGTATCCGTACTGGAGGTTTTGCTTGAAAACCGGTTTGATCCTACTTCTTCAATTATTTTCAATAGCATGCTTGAAACGGTTGCAATTAACACATCATCATTAATATGGATAGTGGACGATCAGGGATATATTTTGCTTTATTCGGCCATTCCGCACCAGTTTACGAATAAACTGCGCAGCAATGACGGTATATATCAATTAACGGATCCTAAGCAATTCGCGGTAAAAAATTCATCGGATCCTGTACATGAAACAGGATCTTTTTACGGTTTATTTAATGATACCGGCATGCAGTGGCTTACAGTAAAAATACCGTTCTATTTTTCTGACATTAAACTAAACGATCGTATTTTTCAAGGGAATGTTATGATGCATACTCCGGTTCCTGAAATTAAGAAAACCGGAACGACAATACTGAATCTTATTATACCCGCAGTTTTCCTTTCTTTGTTTATTTCAATAATCCTGGTCTATTTTTTATCAAAAAGGATAACAAATCCGCTTAAGGAAATGACTCTTGCCGCAAGGCGAATATCATCGGGGGAATGGCAGAATAAATTGTCTTTTTCGGGCAATGATGAAGTGGCGGTGCTGGCGGAAAGCTTCAATCATATGGTTGAGACACTGGAAAACCTTGAAAAAATGCGGCGCGATTTCATCGCGAACATCTCCCATGAGCTTAGAACACCTATGACATCGATAAACGGGTTTATAGAAGGTATTCTTGACGGAACGATACCCGTTGAAAAACAGAAAGATTACCTTAATATCGTTAAAGATGAAGTAAAGAGACTGCAGCGGCTGGTCAGTGATTTACTGGATATTGCAAGAATGGAAGCCGGAGAATTAAAAATGAATGTTTCACCGTTTGATATCTGTGAAGTTATCCGTATTGGTGTTATATACCTTCAAAAGGAGTTGGAAGATAAAAGCTTAAATTTCCGTGCAAATTTTGAAAGGGAGGCAATGTTTGTTTTAGCCGACAAAGACGCGATACAGAGAGTTGTAATTAATCTTTTGCATAATGCCGTTAAATTTACTCCGGAGGGAGGAAACATATCGGTAACGGTTTCTGAGGCAAAAGGTAAAGCTGAAATTTCAGTTTCGGATTCCGGTGAAGGGATTCCAGAAGAGGATTTGCCATACGTTTTTGATCGTTTCCATAAGGCCGATAAATCCCGCGGTAAAGACAAAACAGGTGTTGGTCTTGGATTGTATATAGTAAAAAACATAATAAAAGCTCATAACGAATATATAACTGTCCGAAGCAAAAAAGGTGAAGGAACCACATTTACATTTCATTTGACTCTTGATCAATCCTGAACATAATTCACAAATTATTCATACTGGTGTAAAAATTCGTGGGTAAAATGTTCATGTAGAATAAGGTTATTGTACTATAAATTTTGCGTAAAATGAGGTCCCACACCTTCATGGACGGCGGGGACCGGACTAAAATACAGGCGGTGAGTATTACGGGATGCCCTTTTCCGGATTTTGAAACAAAAATCTTCCGCTCCCGCCTCGTTGAAACAGCATTTGAAATTTGTCAGGGAATTTCTTCCGCTGACTAAAATGTGTGAAAGGAGAGGTATTTATGGATGGATTCAAAAATTACGAAAAAAATAACACAGACGGTAACAGCTACTGGCGTGGTTACTACAACGGCCAGCGCAAAGCACAGGATCCGTACTACAGCTATTACAGCGCACATAAACAAAACGAGTACGACGATTTGAAGACATCCTCTTTTTATTCCGAACATTACCAGAAACCACACAAAGGTAAGATAAAGGAAATGATTATTCCGCTTATTATTGTTGCGCTGCTGAGCTCGGTTATCGGAGGGGCGCTGGTAGGTGCATGGTTCCAATTCGGTGCTCCGGCGTTGGCCGGTGATACGGGAAATAAAGCTATTGAAAGCACCATTGAATCACAGCCGGTAAAACAAATTGAGATTGTTGACAGGACAGATTTTCCGGTAACAGCAATAGCGGAAAAAGTAAGCCCTACAATTGTCGGTATTCAGGTAAACTACAGGATGCAGGATTTCTGGTTTGGAACTCAAATGGGAAGCGGCTCGGGATCAGGCATAATAATAAGGAGCGATGGTTATATCCTTACAAACAACCACGTTATTGACAGTGCAGCAGGGAGCGGGAACACGATTGCGCAGGGAGCGTCAATCAAAGTGATTCTGCCTTACCAGAAAGATCATTCGTATGAAGCGAAAATAATTGGCCGTGATGAAAAAACCGACCTTGCGATACTGAAAATTGATCTTTCGGATCTTCCGGCAGCCGATCTTGGCGATTCCGATGAACTAAAGGTGGGGGAATTGGCTGTTGCTATAGGCAATCCCGCAGGCATAGAATTAATGGGTACGGTAACTTCCGGTATTATCAGTGGTTTGAATCGTGAGGTACAGATTAGTCAGAACCACAAATTGAAGGTAATACAAACGGATGCCGCGATAAATCCCGGAAACAGTGGAGGTGCTCTTGTTAATTCACGCGGAGAAGTAATAGGAGTAAACACTTTAAAGATCAGCGGTATAAGCGGAGAATATGAAGGGCTTGGTTTTGCGATTCCGATAAATACGGCTAAGGAAATAATGGATGACCTTATAGATGAAGGCTATGTAAGGGGCCGTCCGAAGCTTGGTGTGTATTTTGATCCTCGCCTGACCGAAGAAAGGGCTGAACAGCTTGGTGTTCCGATGGGATTTCTTGTGTATGAAGTGGAACCGTTAAGCGGAGCCTATAATGCCGGAATAAAAGTAGGGGACATAATAACTGAATTTAACGGCGTAAGGGTTAAAGACTTTAACGAACTTGAAAACGAAAAGAACAAACGCAAAGCCGGAGATGTCGTAACATTAAAACTTTACCGTATAACAAACATTGATACAAGAGAAGGCGAATATTTGACATTGGATGTTACTCTTGGAGAAGACAAGGGATAGTAAATATCTGAATGGGAGCCCGATACGGAATCGGGCTCTTTTTTTATGTCGATTTCACATTCGTTCTTTTCAAAAAGGTGTCAAATATGTATAATAGGATTGTAATTTTTTTGTCCAGCCTGAATGCTGGAATATTTAAAAAGGGGGCAAACCCCGCCGGTTAATAAATAAAGGCGCCGGAGAAAAAAGGGCTATATTGTCTAAATTAGCAGGGAAGAGGGAAACAATGGCTGTAAGAAGAATTTATGTTGAGAAAAAACCTAATTTTGATATTCAAGCTAAAAGACTACTTCGGGAATTCAAAGAAAGTTTGGGTATAAGCGGAATTGAGAAAGTACGTGTTATAAACCGCTATGATATTGAAGGTATTTCGGAAGATGATTATGAAAAGGCAAAAACATCAATTTTTTCCGAGCCTCCGGTTGATTACGTTTTTGAGGAAGATTTGCCTTTTTCGGAAAATGATCGTCTGTTTGCAGTTGAATTGCTTCCAGGGCAGTATGATCAGCGTGCGGACAGCTGTGCACAATGCGTTCAGCTTTTATCAGGCGGCGAGCGACCGGAGATTCGAACCGCAGTTGTAATAGTGATAGAAGGTGATGTTTGTGACAGTGAATTTGAGAAAATAAAGAATTTTTATATAAATCCGGTGGAGAGCCGTGAGGCAGAGATTGAAAAGCCGGAAACACTGCGTGTAGAATACCCGTATGCCGATGATGTAAAAATTATCCGTGGTTTTATTTCAATGGATGATGAAGAGCTTAAAAAGTTTATACAAGACTTTGGTTTTGCTATGTCTTTTGAAGATCTTGAGTTTTGCAGAGAGTATTTTTTAAATAAAGAAAAAAGAGATCCTACAGTTACCGAGCTTAGAGTTCTTGATACTTACTGGTCAGATCATTGCAGGCATACGACTTTCCAAACCAAATTATCAAATGTCGAATTCGAGAATGGGCCCGTATCTGAAATAATACGCGATGTGTATCAGATGTATCTTGATACAAGGAAAAAAATATATGATGCATCAAAAAAAGATATAACGCTTATGGATATTGCAACACTGGCAATGAAGGAACTGAAGCGTCAAGGTTATCTTTCCGATCTTGACGAATCGGACGAAATAAACGCATGCAGTATTACCGCTGATGTTGAAATAGACGGCAAGGTTGAACAATGGCTTATAATGTTTAAAAACGAAACCCATAACCATCCGACTGAAATCGAGCCTTTTGGCGGTGCGGCGACATGCCTTGGCGGAGCAATACGTGATCCGCTTTCGGGACGCGCGTATGTTTACCAGGCAATGCGCGTGACAGGCAGTGCTGATCCGCGTACGCCGATATCCGAAACGATAATAGGTAAGCTTCCGCAGCGGGTTATTACAACAAAGGCCGCACAAGGCTATAGTTCATATGGAAACCAAATAGGGGTTGCGACAGGCCAGGTCCAGGAAATATATCATCCCGATTATGTGGCGAAGCGAATGGAATTAGGGGCTGTTATAGCCGCTGCGCCAAAAAGAAATGTGATAAGAGAAAAACCCGCTCCCGGAGATGTTGTTATACTCCTCGGCGGCAGAACGGGACGTGATGGCTGCGGCGGCGCTACCGGTTCTTCTAAGGAGCATGATGAAAAATCACTTGAAAACTGCGGGGCTGAGGTGCAAAAGGGTAACCCGCCGATTGAGAGAAAAATACAGCGTTTATTCAGGAAGCCGGAAGTCAGCCGACTAATAAAGAAATGCAATGATTTCGGAGCAGGCGGTGTTTCAGTAGCAATTGGAGAATTGGCCGACAGCCTGGAAATTGATCTTGATGCCGTCCCTAAAAAATACCAGGGGCTTGACGGTACCGAACTTGCAATTTCGGAATCGCAGGAAAGGATGGCTGTTGTTGTTTCAAAAGAGGACGCCGAGAGGTTTATTGAATTATCCCGGGCGGAAAATCTTGAAGCAACGGTTGTTGCTGTTGTAACAGATACAAATCGAATGATTATGAAATGGCGCGGTAAGGAAATAGTAAATATTGAACGTGCTTTCCTGAACACAAACGGAGTGCGGCAAAAAACCTTCGTGAAAGTAAAGGAACCTCTTCATTATGGCGGCGAACGCCGGGAAAGCGAAGATATAAGGGCTTCATGGATAAATAATCTTAAGCGGCTAAACGCATGCAGCCAGAAAGGGCTTGTTGAAATGTTCGACAGCACTGTAGGCGGCGGTACTGTTCTGATGCCATTAGGCGGACGTTATCAGCTTACCCCTGCCGAGGGGATGGCGGCAAAAATACCTGTTGAGAAGGGCAAAACCACAACCGGAACGTTAATGTCTTTTGGTTTTAATCCGTATGTTTCAAAGGAAAGCCCCTTTCATGGAGCCGTATACGCGGTAATTGAATCTATAGCAAAAATTGTCGCGATGGGTGGGGATTACAAAAAGATACGGTTATCTCTTCAGGAATATTTTGAGAAGCTTGGCAAAGACCCTGAAAAGTGGGGCAAACCTTTTTCNGCTCTGCTTGGAGCGTTTTATGCGCAGATGAATCTGAAGATACCGGCTATCGGAGGTAAAGACAGTATGTCCGGAACATTTAAGGATATAGATGTTCCGCCGACTCTTGTATCTTTTGCCGTATGTACCATTAATGTGAAAAAGGTATTGTCACCGGAATTTAAAAAGACCGACAGTTTTGTCGTTCTTGTAAAGGTGTTAAAAGATCATATAAACCTTCCCGTATTCGAGCAGATGACAAAGACATATGAGAAAATTCACAATTTGATTAACAGCGGTGAAGTTCTTTCCGCTTGTGCCGTAAAGGCCGGGGGTGTATCCGAAACGGTCACAAAAATGGCATTTGGAAACGGTATAGGTTTTAAAGCATCACAGGATGCAGGAAAAATAGACTGGTTTTCCGCGGATTACGGCAGCATTGTGCTTGAAATGGACAAAGAACCGAGACAAATGCTTGAAGGTTTGGAATATGAGGCTCTTGGCAAAACCACTCGTGACCCTGTTATTGATGTTGAAGGTACCGTTATGCCGCTAAAAGATTTAAAAGAAGAATGGGAAAAGCCTCTTGAGAACGTTTTTCCAACTTATGAAAAAGTCAATAAAAAGGAGCCGATGAAAGTATATTATAACAGGATTATTCCGATTCGGCACAGTGAAATTTTTGCAAAGCCGCGTGTGTTTATACCAATTTTCCCGGGGACAAATTGCGAATATGATTCATCAAGGGCTTTTGAAAAAGCGGGAGCACATGTAGAAACCTTCGTTATGAGAAACCTTACACCGTCGGATATAGAAGAATCGGTTGAGGCTATGAAATCAATAATTGACAAAAGCCAGATGATTATGATTCCCGGAGGATTCAGCGCGGGAGACGAACCTGAAGGTTCAGGTAAGTTTATAGCAACTGTGTTTCGAAATCCATACCTTGCGGACGCGCTAATGCGCCTTATCAAAGAGCGTGACGGCCTTGTTCTTGGGATATGCAATGGTTTTCAGGCTCTGATTAAATTAGGATTGCTCCCTTACGGCGAAATACGCGAACTTGATGAAAACGGNATTACACTGACGTTTAATACTATTGGCCGGCATGTGTCCTGCATGGTTCGAACAAAGGTAGTGTCTTCCTTGTCTCCATGGCTGTCAAAAACAATACCGGGTGAAGTTCATACAATAGCCGTTTCACACGGCGAAGGAAGATTTTTCGCCGATGATGATACAATAGCCGAACTGGCCGGTAATGGCCAGATTGCTACACAGTATGTGGATATGGACGGAAATGCGACATATGACATACGCTTTAATCCAAATGGTTCGGCCCATGCCATTGAAGGAATCACCAGCCTGGACGGAAGGATTTTTGGTAAAATGGGTCATAGTGAGCGGTACACTGAATATACGATGAAAAATGTGCCCGGAGAGAAAGATCAAAGGATTTTTGAAGCGGGAGTGGAGTATTTTCGGTGAAAACCTGAGGCTGTAAACTAAATATACCGGCAGGATTTAAACATGAAAATGATTCTTATGTTTATAGACGGAATAGGAATTGGTAAAAATGATCTTCTAAACCCGTTTATGAAAGCCAACATCCCGAATTGGCACAGTTTTTTTAATAACTATAGCGTTTTTGAAGCCGATGCTTCTCTTGGAGTTACCGGGCTTCCGCAGAGCGCTACCGGGCAGACGAGCATTTATACCGGCAAAAATGCGCCGAAGGCTGTCGGAAGGCATATAAGCGCAAGACCTACCGCAACGCTTGCCGAGATGGTTAATAACGACAATATCTTTAAAATCCTCATAGACAGAGGTTACAGCGTAACCTTTGTGAATGTCTATTCAAAAGACTATCTTGACGAAGTGGGGAAAAATCCGAAAGGAATGCTAAAGCCTTCCGTTACGACACTATTGAATATTTCGGCGGCTCTTCCTTTCAGAACGGTTGAAGATTATAAGAATGGGAACGGAGTATATCATGACATAACAGGCGAAGCCCTCCGGGAGAAAGGATATGATGTGCCGGTAATAACGCCCGAAAAAGCGGCGGATAACCTTTATCAAATCAGCAGGAATTATGATTTTACCCTGTTTGAATTTTTTGTGTCCGACCTGGCCGGTCACAGTCAGAACATGGATAGAGCTGTTTCCATTCTTGAACGGCTTGACCGGTTTGTTGGATCATTGGTCAAACAAATGGATTTAAATAAAGAAGTTTTTGTAATAGTCAGTGACCATGGAAACATTGAGGATCTTTCGATACCGACTCACACAATGAATCCGGTTCCTGTTTTCTTTATAACAAATACAAAAACTTTCCCTAAAAATAAAATTACCGCAATAACCGATATCCTGCCTGCGGTGTTGGATTTTTTTCCGAAAAAAAACAGGCTCAAGCATATTCCTTCAAAGTCGGGCTAAAGTTTTATCCGGTTTGTAATTGTCAATCGGAAGACTCCTCCTTTTTATTAAGGCTGATTCTTATTCCATCCTCAGTTATCTTAACGACTATTTCCACGGGATAATCCTTCGTATTTCTGAATTTAAAATCTTTGGAGTTATATACTACCGTTGCGTCTTTCCCTTCGGGAACATACGGTACCTTTTTCGAATGGCGGTGCCTTTCAACAATTTCCATATCAGCTAACAGTGCGGCGTTATATAACGTGCTGCTGATTTGACAGATTCCGCCGCCGGTTCCCTTGGCCTTTTCACCTTTAGACANTATCGGAGCCTCTTTATAACCNTTATCCTTTGTTCTTCTTCCAAGTGTTTCATTAAATGAAAATACTTCATCAGGGTAAATAACCGTGTGATTCAATTCTTCGGACGCAGTTTTTATGTTGCTTATTCTGTTTTCATTCTTATCATAAAATATGGTCGAGTAGCTTGATATTTCATTTTTGTTAACCACCTCGGTTGGAACCGGAGTCACGGTAGGGGTTAGCGTAATCGTATCCTGTATTGGAGGTTGTTCCTCAATCTCCTTTTTTGCAAAACAGCCTGACAGAATAAATATTATTACAAAACAAAAAAAATATCTTATATAACGCTTCATATCATCCACCACCTTATTAACTTTATTTATTTTCTGTTTAAATATAAAAGAAATACAAAACAAATGATGGAACCATATGGATGTTGAAATCAGCATATAATTGTTCCCGTTTTATGATAATTTCCGGCCGTGGTTCATATAGTAATAAGTGAAACAACGGCAGCAAATGTGAGGAAACCATATGTTCATCGTTATTCGGATGAGAAGACTGTTAATCATTGCATCAATGGTTATTGGCATTTTGCTCATTTTTATGCTGACAACGAATAATAAATATGAACCGGTATGGGATATTGCGGCGGTTGATACGGAACTTGTCGATTCTTTTACACCGGTTATAGAAAATATAATACTTACAAGAAACCAGGCAATGATGGAAAACGATCTCGAATTAATCAAACCGATTTACAATACAAAAACAAGAAATGGCGTTTGGGCATACGAGCACGAAAAAAAGAAAATGCAATACCTTTATAATTGGGCTGATAAGCAGGGTATAAAGTTTATTAATATTGAAACCGTATTTAAAGTGCGCTGGGTAAAAGAACAAAAAAGTAAGATAACTGTGAATTTTAGCGCTATTACGGATTATAGTTATGAATATCTGAATTTACCCGATACTACAAATCATATGAGAATTGCCACATACCATGTGATAGACCTTACAACCGGTATCGAGGGCTGGGAAATATCCAAGGAATGGTATACCGATCCGTTTGCGGATTCTTTAAGCCTGGACAGTTTAAAGGCAGCGGATAATAAAGAATATATTATGTCGCAGTCTGGGAGGGATTTTTCCACTCTGAACAAGAGACGAATTGACGCGGTTGAGTATGCCGACAAATACTGCGGAGCAAGCGATAAGGAGGAATATTTTTTTGTGTATAACAAAAAATACAAAAACTATAACGGGTTAGGGGGAGATTGTGCGAATTTTGCTTCCCAGGTATTGTATGAAGGCGGAAAATTCAAAAAAACCGGGTCGTGGAATTATGAAAAGGACGGAAGCAGGGCATGGGTAAACGCACAGGGCTTTAAAGATTATTTGATATACAGCGGCAGGGGTTCGTTAATTGTACATGGTACGTATGATAAAGTGTTAAAGCTGTCTTATAAATTGCTGCCTGGAGATATCGTCGGGTATGAAAAGAAAGGAAAGGTTGTTCATATATCTGTCGTAACGGGAGCGGATTCAAGAGGGTATTCGCTGGTCAATTGCCATAACACCGACCGTTTCAAGGTACCGTGGGATCTTGGGTGGAGTGATAAGGGCATAAAGTTCTGGCTGATACGTGTCAATTACTGAGATAGACTATAACTAAAAGGGCTGCTGTCCCGCAGCCCTTTTAGTTATGCGCTTTCATCCTGTTTAATTTTTTCTTTGATCGAAGCCAAAGCGATCTTTGCTGCTTCAACAATTTTTTGATCCGTTTCTTTTTCAGCTGCAACTCTGATAAATTCCATTGCTCTTCCTGAACCGATTTTCCCTAATGTTTCTATTGATGCAAGGCGTATTTCGGGCTCAGGTTCGCGTAAAAGGCCGGTTAACTGGTTTATTATGTCGGGATCTTCAAGGCTGGCTAAAGCACGTATGGCTCTTGAGCGGATTTCAATGCTTTCGTTCGTGTTTAAAAGACGTAAAAGCTTTTTTGTTTTCTTCTTTTTTTCCCACTTATCAATTTTTTCCAAAGACACTCCCACTTTAAACCCTCCTTTAATTTATCTGATTGTATTATATACCAATTATAGCTAAATTTCAAATTTTTACATGGATTTCCACGGNCATATNNTTAGGTTTTTATGGTAAACTTTTTTTTTCAGTCAAGCATACTATGTATGGAACGGATAAAGTGATGTGGAAGGAGGTGACAAGGCATGATCGAGCTTGAATATACAGAATTAAAAAAACAGATAAGGATGAGCTGAAGGCTGAATTGGAAGCGGAACAGGAAGTAGAAATTAAAGATAAGGATACCAATAACCAGAAACAGATAAACAAACAGATAAACTACAATGTCCTACGCAAAAACAAGTACAGGGCCAGAAAGCTGAAAGCGACAGTGATACGGACAGCGATTTGTCAAATAAAGCTTTAAATGTATCAAAAAGCAAAAGTGAATCCGATAACTGGCTTAAAGCAAAGATTAAAGCCGATTCCGACAGCAAAGCGAAGGCGGAAGGCGAGGC
>JGI24712J26585_10003644_pt1 | contig 12094 bp, 9 predicted proteins | sample BioPla3DNA2_FD_26585 | JGI IMG/M metagenome (IMG submission 26585)
AATGGCACAACTGAAAGAAGAAGGTGAAGTGAATGAAAAGAAGTAGATAAAAGAGCTTTTTTGATAGATAATAATAATTTAGAAACTTACAAAAAAAATAACTATGGACGAGATTAAAAAATGTATGGAACAGGCACAAACAGGTATGGAGTCGGTCATATCTTTTTTTGATAAAGAGTTGCAAAAAGTGCGTGCAGGCAAGGCATCACCCCAGATGCTCGAAGGATTAAAAGTGGAATATTACGGTAATCTGACCCCTATTGAACAAGTAGCAAATATAAATACACCCGATGCTCGTCAAATAGTCGTGCAACCGTGGGAAAGAAATATGTTGCCCGTTATTGAAAAAGCTATTTTAGTGGCAAACCTGGGATTTACGCCGCAAAATAATGGGGAATTTATTCGTATTATTGTGCCTACTATGACCGAAGAGAGACGTAAAGAGCTGGTGAAAAAAGTGAAACANGATACGGAGCAGAATAAAGTTTCCATTAGAAATATTAGACGGACCGCCAATGAAACGGCAAGAAAATTGAAAGATAGCGGAACTCCAGAAGATGAAGTTAAAAAGTTGGAAACCGATATCCAAAAATTGACAGACGATTTTATTGCTAAAATTGATAAAATGTCCGAAGCAAAAGAAAAAGAGATTATGACAGTTTAGAGATTAATAAAAAGTGTTATTTACCTTTAAAAATAATTATTATGAATTTTCCAAAAAATTTAAAGTATTCAAAAGACCATGAATGGTTACGTGTAGACGGTGATGATTATTATGTAGGAATTACAGCTTATGCCGTTGACCAGCTGGGAGATATTGTGTTTCTTGATATCCCTTCCGTTGGTGAAACTTTAACATCAGAAGAACCTTTTGGAACTGTTGAAGCAGTTAAAACCGTTTCCGACCTCTTTTTACCCGTTGATGCTGAAGTGTTGGAGTTTAACGAAGAGTTGGACGCAGATCCCGGTATTGTTAATACAGACCCTTACGGTAAAGGCTGGATTGTTAAAATTAGACCGGAAAATCCTGAAGATATCGAAGGTTTGCTTACCGCAGAAGAGTATCAAGAATTAATAGACGAATAATAGCAAGTCTCAATATATATTATATTTTTCGTTGAAAAATACAACAAACGAATCGTCCCTATTTTAAACAGAGATTTGTTGTTTAGAAGTGGAATTTTAATTTTTTTAAACATAATATTTGGAATATGAAAAAATACATTTTATTCTCACTCTGTTTCATCTTCTTATCCTTATCCGGATTTAGTCAAATTGATAAAATTCTCGGAAAATGGAAAACGGTTGATGATGCTACTGGGGCAACAAAATCTGTTGTTTATATTTTTAAAGCTACTAATGGGAAATATTACGGGAAAATTGAGAAAATCTTTAAAGAGCCCGATAAACTGTGTACTAAATGCTCAGGCGAAAATAAAAACCAGCCTATTATGGGTATGCGCATTATAAATGATATGCAACTTAAAGAGGATGCCTTAGCCGGAGGAACTATTTTAGACCCCGAAAACGGAAAAGTTTATAAATGTAATATTGCCTACGATAGTAAAACGGGGAATTTATTGGTTCGCGGCTCTCTTGATAAAGCCGGAGTTTTAGGTCGCACGCAAAAGTGGATTAAAATTAAAGAATAGGTTACGCAAAGTCGAATGCAGGCACGTAAACAATTACTTACCCTTATAAAACCATACCTATGGCGCTTGTTAAGTGTTGTCTTGCTGAATGCCGTTGCTATTTTTTTCTCTATTTTAACATTTATGTTGATAGAGCCTTTTACAAAATTGATTTTTAAAGGAGAAGTGGACGGCTTGTCCGTAGTTGGAAATTGGCTCATGCAAGGAGTTGCCCTCATTATTGATATCAATAATCCACTCTCTTCACTCACGGGAATTGTCGTCTTTGTAATTCTCCTGATTGTTTTAAAAAATCTTTTTTTCTTTCTCGCTCAAGTAATTATGGCACCGATACGTAGTGATTTTATTAGAAAACTACGAAACAATATGTATGATAAGGTGCTTATTTTGCCATTGTCATTCTTTAGTGAACAAAAAAAAGGAGATATTATCTCTCGTGCTATTAACGATACACAGGAAATAGAATATACAGTCTTGGCTGCGATTAAACAGTTACTCACCGACCCCATTATTATTATCTTTTATGTCGTTACACTGACTATCCTCAGTTTTCAACTTACACTTTTTGTTTTTCTGCTACTTCCCATCGTGGCGTTGCTAATAGGTGGAGTTATTAAATCATTACGTGCTAAATCAAAAAGTGCTAAAAATAAATTGGGCGAACTACTTGCACACATTGAGGAGACAATCTTAGGATTGCGAATAATCAAAGGCTTTAATGCTCAAAAACATGCCGAAGCAGTTTTTGAAAAACAAAATCGTGAATATTCCTTACTGCAACAAAAAATACATAGACGTGTCGAATTAGCCTCCCCGTTGAGCGAGTTTTTGGGAATAACAATGGTTATGATTGTTTTAGTTATCGGAGGAGTGCAAGTCTTGAACGCCTCTTCATCGCTGACGCCAGAACTGTTCATTACCTATATCGCCCTCTTTTCGCAAGTTATTAATCCCGCAAAAAATATCTCTACGGCTATCGCCAATTATAAAAGAGGTATCTCCACGTTAGATAGATTAAATGAAATTTTAGAAGCTGACGAAGTTATTGAACAGAAAGCGGACGCCATAAATATTAAAAATTTTAAAAATAATATCGTTTTTAAAGATGTTGATTTCTCCTATCACCAAATTCCGGTCTTGAAAAAAATAAATATTAATATTGAAAAAGGTGAATTAGTTGCCTTAGTCGGCGAATCAGGTGCAGGTAAATCAACGTTAGCCGACTTATTGCTACGCTTTTATGATGTTACCTCCGGTTCAATAATGATAGATGGGATAGATATTCGTGATTATGTGATTGATGATTTGCGTTCACTCTATTCCGTTGTTACACAAGATGTTATTCTGTTTAATGATACGATTTTTAACAATATTGCCTTCGGCTTAAAAGCTGTATCTGAAAGTGCGGTTCATGAAGCGGCGAAAATGGCTAATGCATACGATTTTATCATGCAACTCCCCGATAAATTTATGACGGTTATTGGCGACAGAGGATTGACACTTTCGGGAGGGCAACGACAACGAATCTCCATTGCCAGAGCAATTTTGCGTAATGCCGCTATTCTTGTCCTCGATGAAGCAACCTCTGCTATGGACACCGAATCGGAGAAATTAGTCCAAGAAGCGCTTGACAATGTTATGAAAAATCGCACCTCTATTGTCATTGCGCATCGTCTTTCCACAATTCAGCATGCCGATAAGATTATCGTTATAACAGCCGGCGAAATTGTTGAGCAGGGCTCGCATCAGGAGTTGTTGGATTTAAAAGGGAAATATTACGATTTACTGCAAATTCAATACGCACGCTAAAAATAGATTATGGGAAAAAATAAGTTGGCACGCTTTGCCGAAAATGAGACTTTTGAAAATCTGTTTCAACATACCCATTACGATATACGAAATGATAAATTCCCCTTAAAAGGGCGGTGGAATGAAGATTATTTTAAAAATGACCACCCTATCATCCTTGAATTAGGTTGTGGAAAAGGGGAGTACACTATCGGTTTAGCACAATTTTTTCCAAACAGTAATTTTATTGGTGTCGATAGAAAAGGAGCGAGGATTTGGAGCGGCTGCAAGCAAGCAATAGAATCCAATATCAAAAATGTAGCCTTCATTCGCACAAAAATTGAAGACATTTCACTCTTTTTTGCCGAAAATGAAGTTTCAGAAATATGGGTAACTTTTCCTGACCCACAACCCAAAAAAGCACGAAGACGACTCGTTTCCCCCAATTTTATTGAGAAATATAGAAAAATCGCCGTAAAAGGAGCGTTATTGCACCTAAAAACCGACAGCAGACTTCTTTACGAGTACACGCTCGCCACAGCACAGGAAGAAGGGTGGGAGATATTAGAAAACATCGAAAATATTTACTCCGAATCAACCAACTATCTATTAAAAGGAATCCAAACATTTTACGAAAAAAAATGGCTAGCCGATGATTTAATCATATCCTATTTAAAGTTACGCATTAGTTAGGCGGTCTAATTTATTTGTAAAAGGGTGTTAATCAATAAGATAATAATTTTAGTTTTATTTTAAATCAGGGCGTGTCCCCTTTCGCTGCGCTCAGGGGGCGGCGTACGGCTACAAGTCCGCGGGCGGTAGTCGTGGGGACGCAAAGCGGCAAAAAGAGCTTCTAAAGTCGCTTTTTTGCCGCAGCGTCCCCAGCGCCTCCCGCCCTTGCGGGCTATCCGCCTCCCGCCTCACGCAGGGGGGGGAGACACCAATTGCTTTATGAGCTTCCTTTTCGTAAAATTTTCTTTCATCACACGTTTAAAAATGGAAATGTAGTATATGTTTACATAAATATTGTGTGAGAGTGTATGAAAAGAGATAAGACTAATTCAGTAAATCATAATGTTAAATTGTTTTTCATTAAAACAATTTTCATAATAAAAAAGATTATATATTTGCAAGAGTGTAAATTATGTAATAAATTATCGTCTATTCCCGTTTTTTATAGATGCATAGTTCGAGATTTTTAAAATATGTAGACGGATAAATTATAGACCATTACTCTTGAAGTTGAAATTAACTAATTATGAATTGAATGAAAAGTGCAATGTAACATGAACGGACAATCCTTATCACCTCTTACTGAAAAACTTAAACTTCTACAACAAATTATCCCCGAAGCATTTACCGAAGATAAAATCGATTGGGAGAAGTTACGAATTACCCTTGGCGAAGATATTAATTTCGCCAAGGAACGCTATGTACTGAATTGGGCCGGTAAAAGTGATGCATTCCGACTAATGCAACAACCTACTACCAAAACGCTTATGCCGGTACATGAAGAATCGGTAAATTTTGAAAATACGCAAAATATTTTTATTGAAGGTGAAAACCTTGATGTATTAAAAATTCTCCAAAAAAGTTATTTTGGTAAGGTGAAAATGATTTATATAGACCCTCCGTATAATACTGGTAATGAGGCGTTTGTATATCATGACCGATTTTCTGAAACTAAAACCGAATATCAAAAACGGGTGGGTGACAAGGATGACGAAGGATATATAACAAATGAAGGTATATTCCGAAAAAACACACGTGAAAATGGACAATACCATAGCAACTGGCTTAATATGATGATGTCCCGCTTGTTTTTAGCAAGAAATTTATTAAGGGAAGATGGAGTGATTTTTATATCTATTGATGATAATGAGGTACATAATTTACGTTTATTGATGAACGAGATTTTTGGTGAGGAAAACTTTATTGCACAAATCACCAGAGCAACAGGAACACCAACAGGAGGAGGCGGTGTAAAACCTATTGTAAATGAAATCGACTATTTGTTGGTATATTCAAAATCTCCAGATCTAAAATTTTCAGGAACCCCATTAACAAAAGAAGAAAGTGCAATATATGATAAAGAAGATGAATATGGACTGTATTTGATAAGACCTCTACGCCGAACAGGTGGTGAAGATAGACGTGAAGACAGACCCACAATGTACTATCCACTTACTGCACCTGATGGCAGTGAAGTGTTCCCTATAGCTCCAGCAGGTTATGAGAGTAGATGGATTTGCGGTAAAGATAAATTTGATGAATTAAATAGTGCTAACCTCATTGAGTGGAAACAAGATGCTGATAACAATTGGAATGTTTACCAAAAATTCTATTTGGAGGGTAGATTAAAACAACCAGGAAATCTTTGGACAAAAATTGAAGGGAATAAAAAAGCGACTAGAGATGTACGAGATTTATTTGATGGCAAGAAAGTATTTGATTTTCCTAAACCTGAAGGGTTAATCTCAAAAATCCTTCAAATATCAACAGATACTGAAGATATTATTCTTGATTTTTTTGCCGGCAGTGGCACAACTGCTCACGCTGTGATGCAATTAAATAAAGAAGATGACGGAAACCGAAAATACATCCTTGTACAAATGCCTGAACCATGTGATGAAAAGAGCGAAGCTTTTAAGGCTGGTTACAAAACTATTGCTGACATCGCAAAAGAACGCATCCGCCGTGCCGGAAAGAAAATACAATCTGAAATAGAAGCAGAGAGCAAGAAAAAAGAAACAGAACTAAATTTTAATAATACCGAAAATAAACCTCTTGAGATTGATACCGGATTCAAAGTTTTTCACCTTTCAGAAAGTAACTTTAAGGAATGGAGACAACCTGAAGCATACACTACCGAAGCCTTAGCCGAACAATTAAAACTATTTATCGATCCGGTAGCCGAAAATGCCAATCTGCAAAACATGGTTTATGAACTGTTACTAAAGAGCGGAAAAGACCTCAATGTAAATATTGAAACCTGCAACGGCTATCATCTCATTGAAGGCAACGAATTAGCTTTTATTTTAGAAAAAGTGGACGAGCAAATCATTACCGAAGTGTTGACTAAACAGCCTAAAAAAGTAATCGCACTCGACCGAATTTTCAAAGGAAACGACCAATTAAAAACCAACACCGCCCTGCAAATGAAAGACGCCGGCGTGGAGTTTAAAACGATATAGGGATGGAAGACTTAACTAAAATAGATTTTGGAGACATTTCAGTCGATGAAAGTTGGTGTTTTAAAAATGTTCGATCCACCGAACAATGGACGCATGGTTATCATCGATATCCTGCTAAGTTTTTACCTAATGTCGTAAAAAAACTGATTGAGGTATATGCTGCTGATGACGATGTTGTTGCTGATATATTTGCAGGGTGTGGAACTACGTTAGTTGAGGCAAAAGTTCATGGCAAACATTCAATTGGAATTGACATTAATCCGGTTGCAAAGTTAATAACAGAAGTGAAAACTCATGCTTTGAACCCAAACAGACTTCTTTTGGAGTACAATAAATTAGTGGGTAAATTTGACAATTTTGATGAAAACATTTTTCTTGAAGTTGAAGTTCATGAAAGATTAGATTATTGGTTTCGAGAAAAAGAAAAAAATAAAATTATATTCTTGTACAAAGAAATCTTAAAAATTGGAGATGTTAATTTTAAAAAATTCTTTTTAGTATGTTTATCTAACATTTTAAAAAACTGTTCTATGTGGCTTCAGTCTAGTACAAAGCCGCAACTTGATAAGTCAAAAGAACCTGATGATCCTTTCGATGTTTTTCAAAAACATTGTAAAAAGATGATAAAGCAGAATAAAAGTTACTATAATGAGCTTATTGAAAACAATTTCCTAGATATTTCATGTGAAATAAGGTTGGAAGATGCAAGAAATACCGAAATAGAAGATAGTTCAGTAGGAATTATTATAACTTCTCCCCCATATGTAACTTCATATGAATATGCTGATATTCACCAGCTAACAGGCTTCCTATTCGAATATATAGACAATTTACCTGAGTTTAGAAGAGATTTTATTGGAACATTTTATTCAAACAACCAAGATACTAATACTCCAACTCCATCAAGCCAGAAGATAGTTGATGAACTTTTTGTAAAGGATGCGAAAAACGCACGCGAGGTAGCCAACTATTTTAATGATATGCATGAAGTAGGAAAAGAAATGTATCGCATTTTAAAACCCAATGGACATGCCTGTATCGTAATAGGTAACACTACATTTAAAGAAGTAAAAATCAAATCAGCAGAAGTTTTTTTCGAAATGCTTTTGAGTGTTGGATTTAAAGAAGAAAACGTGATAAAAAGGAGTATTCCTCATAAACTTATACCTGCAATACGTGATAAAAAAACAGGTAGATTTACAACATTGAATAACAAAAATAGCAAACTAGTTTATCCTGAAGAATATATATTAATACTAAAAAAGTAATATGGCTGTAAAGGAATTAAAAATACGCCCATATGCGAGACTGCTAACAATGCTTGGTGAGCAGTTGATAAAAAATGAGCAAATCGCATTAGCTGAATTAATTAAAAACTCATATGATGCTGATGCTAGCTGGGTCAAAATTAGCTTCATTGATTTTGGTATTGAGGACAACTTGAATAAGATGGTTATTAGGCCGGAATCAAAGATTGTGATAGAAGATAATGGACACGGAATGACTCCCGAAATTATTGAGAAAAGTTGGATGAATCCTGCAACACCAAATAAAAGAGTTGAATCTGGTGAAGAAAAAAGAACAGAAGAAAAAGGGAGAGTTATTCAAGGAGAAAAAGGTATAGGTCGTTTTGCTGTTCTAAAATTAGGAAGAAAAATCATAATCACGACTCGACCAAAATCATCTGAAAACGAATACGTCATCAATTATGATTTGTCAGCATATGATGATGATTTTTTATCTGTTGATGGTGTGGAAAAAGAGTTATTTATTGATGACATCACAATTGATGCTAAATCTCAAGAAGCATCAGTTATTGTTGAGAGAGAAGTTAAAGTGAATCATAAAATTTATAATTTACAAAACAATCAAGGCACAAGGATCGAAATTTCTAACTTAAAAGGAGAGTGGTCAAAAACTAAATTAGAAAATGTTAGTGAAGAAACGCAAAAACTTGAATCTATATTTGATAAAATTTTTGACAAAGATATAGAAACATCTTTTGAAATAGGTTTTGAATTGAATGGGGAAAGATTTTTACATTCGGATAATACTATTGAGAAATTAGCAAATCTATTGGAATATAATACAGTATTTAAAATTACTCACGGCAAATACAATGAGAAAGAACAATCTTTCATATACAGTATAAATGGAGTTAATAAAAAAATATCTTTAAATGAACCGATACTTAGTGGATTAAGAGTATATCGAGATTATTTCCTTAAAGAAAAGGACTTATTTGGAAATGCAGTTAGCAAATTATCAACATGTGGAGATTTTGAATTTAATTTTTTTATCTTTGATTTTAATGCAAATAAAGAAACCAAATACTATTTAGACAGAAAAGAAAAAGAATTAATCAAAAAACACAGAATATACTTATATAGAGATAAAATTCGCGTGGCACCTTATGGTGATCCTAATGATGATTGGATTGGAACAGAAAAATTAAGAGCAATAAGACGTGCAGGTGACTTTTTAAGTAATGATCAAGTTGTTGGATTTGTTGATATTTCTAAAAAGAATAATCCAAAATTAAAAGACAAAACCAATAGAGAAGGGTTAATTGAGGAAGGTACTGCAACGCAAGATTTTATTGCCTTATTACAGACTTTTTTGTCTTATATTCGGTTACACCCTTATGCCCAATATCTTTTAAATCAAAAGCAAAAAAAAGAGCAAGAAATAAACAGACTAAAAGTTGTAGAAAATAAGTTTTCTGAGTTAGAAAAAAGTATTTCTGATAATCCTATAGCAATGTCAGTTTATCAAGACATAGTGAATTCTTATAAAATAGAAAAAAAATTCTATGAAAGACGATTAGAATTGACTGAGGATTTAGCAGGTGTAGGATTATCAGTGGAAACTGCATCTCATGACATAATGCTGATGCTTTCAAAAGGTGTATCAGCAATAGATGATTTAATAAAAGATTTAGAGGGTGAACTGCTTGATGATGAAGAAGTCTCGAATGAATTACTAAAAATAAAAGGTGTTTTCTCATTCGTAAATACTCAAATGAAAGACATACAACTTCTGTTCAAATCCTCAAAGCAAAGACGAAGATCAATAAGAGTTTTTGATGTGCTTGAAAAAGTTATTAAAATATATCAACGTTCACTCAAAAGAGAAAATATCGAATTAATTGTTGATAAGGTTGGTTCCCCGATAGTTGCTAAATGTACTGACGCCATTCTATTGCAATTATTTATTAATCTTTTCGACAACGCAATTTATTGGTTGTCTACTGTTCATATTTTGGATAAAAAAATAAATATTAAATTGGATGGTAATACAAACCAAGTTGTTTTTTCAGATAACGGACCAGGTATTAATTCTGAAGATGAACCTTATATTTTTGAGGCATTTTATTCTGGCAAAGAAGAAGGTAGAGGGTTAGGGTTATATATTGCACGTCAACTTTTACAAAGAATCGATTACTCAATAAATACAGCCGAACTTAAATCTGAAAAAATACTTTCTGGGGCTAATTTTGTTATTAACTTTACAAAACTTGAAAATAATGACTGATGTTTTAGAATTATTTAGTGGAATTGGTGTAATAATAGACGATGCTTTCGGACGAGAAGAAGATGATATAATAAAGGATATAAAAAAATCATTTGAAGATGCCCATGTTCCAATAATTACATATTCAGAACTACCTGACGACGATGTGACTCAAAATCTTAAAAATGCAAGTTTTATTATTTTGGATTGGAATCTTCTTGAGGAAAAAATTAAAGTCTCTGACGTAATTATTAAAAATAACATAGATTTTATTCAAAAAGTTTGTACACAAGCGTTTTTGCCCTTTTTCATTTTTAGCAATGAAGAACCGAGAGATATTATCCTAAAATTAGAAGAAGTTAATCTTTATGATTCAGGCAAAAGTAATTTTATTTTTGTCAAACGCAAAGATGATTTAAAAGAAGCATCTCAATTGTTTACAGAAATAGAGAACTGGTTAAAAGAAACACCTTCAATTTATGTTTTAAAGGAATGGGAGTATTATATGGCAAAAGCTAAGCTAAACCTTTTTAAAGACTTTAATGATATTTATACTAATTGGGCAGAGGTGCTTCAGAAATCTTATAAAGAAGATGGTGTAGACCCTGATAATGAATTGAATGGTTTTATATATAAGAGTTTGTTTGCACGTACATCTAAAATTAAATTTGATCAAGAAATAATAAATAATAAAAAGGAAGACGTATCGAGTGAAGATCTAAGGAAACTTCTTGAGTGTGAGCGATTTTTAACCAAAGATGTTTTGTCTAATAAGCCTGCTTTAGGTGATATTTTTAGAACAACAGAGAGAGAGCAAATAAAGTATTTAATTAATATTAGACCAGATTGTGATATAATTAGAGGTAGTAATTCTGTGAAATTATATTGTTTGTCAGGAAAAGTTGTTGATGAAAGCAAGATTAATTCAAACCAAAATGATCAAATATTTTTTCAAAATGGCGAACTTCTTGAAAAAAACAATAACTGTTATGTTGCATTTATAGATGACGGTAAAATTATCGAATTCAAATTAAGGGAAATTAAAATAGAAACTTGGTCTAAACTTAAAGCTCAAAGAATAGGAAGACTTTTACCTCCTTATATAACCAAGTTACAGCAAAAACACTCTTTCTATTTACAAAGACAAGGATTACCAGCAATACCTGAAGAAGCAATAAATGAGAGCCATGATCCTTCAATTTGAACCTAACCTCCAATTTCAGCTTGATGCCATTAATTCGGTAGTTCGTTTGTTTGAAGGGCAGCCGAAAGATGACGGTGAAACCGATTTTTTAGTTAAAGAAGAGGGGAAATTGAACTTTATTGATGGTATTGCTAATCGATTGATTATTTCAGGAGAGCAAATATTACAAAACCTGCAAAATGTTCAGCGCGATAATAAGGTAGAGGTTTCCAATATTCTACACGGTATGAATTTTTCTGTAGAAATGGAAACCGGAACGGGAAAAACATATGTTTATCTACGAACTATTTACGAACTTCACAAACAATACGGTTTTAAAAAATTTGTGATTGTGGTACCGTCCGTTGCTATTCGTGAAGGGGTTTTGAAAAATTTGGAAATCACACATGAACACTTCCAAAATCTGTATGATAATATTCCCGTGCATTACATGGTTTATGATAGTAGCAGAATTTCGTCGTTACGGGGTTTTGCTTCCGGGAATAATATTGAAATTTTAGTTATCAACATTGACTCGTTTGCTAAAGATGAGAATATTATTAACCGCCCTAACGACAGATTAAGCGGACAACTTCCAATTGAGTTTATCCGTTCATCTAACCCTATTGTTATTGTAGATGAACCTCAAAACATGGAGACTCCTAAGCGTAAGAGAGCTGTTGAAAATTTACATCCTCTTTTTACTTTAAGATACTCCGCCACACATAGAAATCTTTATAATCTGATTTACAGCCTCAATCCTG
>JGI24712J26585_10003655_pt1 | contig 12075 bp, 7 predicted proteins | sample BioPla3DNA2_FD_26585 | JGI IMG/M metagenome (IMG submission 26585)
CTCTATCCTATTATACCAAAGGACACTAAAAGTGTCTGCAAGTCCTGAAGGAATTACGGACTGAAAGTCCGTGGGTTTAAACCAATCACTTATTAACTAAATACATAACTGTTTATGATAAAGGTACTCTCGTTTTTGGAATTGAACCAGATGGCAAACAAACTTCTTCAGGTAATAACGGGAAGACAAGCACTCCACTTCCAACAAACCAAAGGACAGCAGTACCTAACCAAACAGCACCAATACCATCAACTTCCCTTGATACCAGTTTAAATAATAATACAAGTGCATCGGGAAGCAGCGGTAAGGTTGTAGTTCAATATTCAAATAGTAATGCGGCAGATTCTTCAAATAGTATCAATCCGAGATTGAAGCTTGTAAATAATAGCGGCTCAAGTATAAACCTTAAGGATGTTAAGCTTAGATATTACTATACTATAGATGGAGAAAAACCCCAGACTTTTTGGTGTGACTGGAGTTCTGCGGGTACTTCTAATGTGATAGGTTCGTTTGTCAAACTATCTAGTGCGAAGAATGGTGCGGATTACTGTCTTGAGATAGGTTTTGCAGATGGAGCAGGTACTTTAGAGGCTGGAAAAAGTGTTGATATACAGGCTAGATTCTCTAAAAATGATTGGAGCAATTATAATCAGTCTGATGATTATTCCTTTGGTTCGTCAGCTTCGGATTATATAGAGAATAGCAAGATATCTTTGTATATTGATGGTAAACTTGTATGGGGAAAAGAGCCTTAATTGAAGTGCTTTAGTGATTGTTTCTATATAGCATTTTACTAAAATAACCTTATGAACTTTAAATGGTTCATAAGGTTATTTTTTATATAATTAAGACAGTGACATGAATTTAACTATATCTAGCCACTTATATTTTAAAATTCCTAATCAGGCTTGAGAGTTCTTCAGACATGCTCGCCATTGCTTTAGAAGAAGAAACTATTTCTTCTGTCAAGGCTATCTGCTCCTCACTTGAGGCTGAAACACTTTCAGAATTTGCTGCAAAGACTTGGCTTGCCTGATGAATGTCCTGCATAGTACACTCAAAATCATGGCTACTTTCAGTCATAATTTTTACATTTTGAGTAACACCTGCGACTATTTTATTAAGTACTCCCGCCTGTTCATTAATAACAGAAAAGACATCTTCATTCTCTTTTATTGCTGCTACACTAGAGTTTAATGATAAAATACTGTTGTCCATCCTATTTATGGCTGTATCCACTCCGTTTTTGATTTCTACAATCAGCTTTGCTATTCTACTACTAGCATTAGATGTTTCTTCAGCAAGCTTCCTGATTTCATCAGCGACTACACTGAAGCCCCTGCCAGCTTCTCCAGCCCGTGCTGCTTCTATAGCTGCATTCAAGGCAAGCATATTTGTCTGCCCGGCTACACCACTGATAAGTTCAACAATTTCTCCTATTTGATTTGAGGTGTTCCCTAAATCTGTAATAACCTTAGATACACCTTCTGTATCGTTCTTAAGGTCATTGATCTTATCTATCGATTCAGCAACAGATTTGCCTCCTCTGTTAATGTCATCCATGATATGAGTAGTAGTATTCTCCATTATGACAGTACTTTCATTCACTTCATTGATTTGCTTGACAAGGCTGTTCAGATTTAGTAATGCTGAATCAATCTGGGACGATTGTTCTTCTGCACCTGAAGCAATTCCCATTATCATACCCGCTACATCCTCAGCCGCCTTTCCAACCTGATCACCTGACGCATACAGCTCCTGGCTTGATGCAGCAACATGCCCCGATGCATCAATTATCTGACCCATCATCGATTTTAAGTTCGTAATCATAGTTGCAAAGGAACTAGCCAACTTACCTAGTTCATCCTTTCTGTTCAGATGTTCCTGAGGAATAGTCATTGCCAGATTCCAATCTGCTAATTGTTCTGCTTGCTTAGCAGTTGCAAGTATAGGTCTTACTATTCTCTTTATTGTGATGTAGATAACTACAGATGCAATAAGTATGCTAAACAATATAACTGCAAACAATATAATTTCAAGAGTAACAATGGTTTTCATGTATGCTGTAACAGGCATGTAGGATAATACATACATACCATATTTATCGCTGTCACTGAAAGCGGAGATGTACTCAACACCGTCAAGAGTGAAATGACCTATACCCGTTTTCTCCGATGCTATTTTATTGAAGAAACCTTGTAATCCGCTGTCCTCTTCCTGAAAATTTAAATTTAAAACCAGTTCCGAATCGGTTGATGAAATTACAAGCCCCGAGGAAGTCACAATCAGTGTTTTGAGATTCTGATCTGCAGCATTGTTGTCTATGATTTTCTCCGATAAAGCGTTCAATTCTATGGCCATTCCTATTACACCCAATTGCTTTCCATTATCTTTTATTGGAGCTATTATTGCCATTGTAGGCCGTCCTGTAGTTGGTGATCCTACCGCAGGACGTATAAGTATACTCTCTGTGGTTCCTACCGTCTCATTTTCCCAACCGACGGATGCACCTCCAATTCCATCTGTTATAACTTTGTTATTATACATTAGGTAAATGTTCTCAAAAAGACCGTTTGCAAGCTCGAAATTACCCTCCAGATTTTTTGTTACTATCTCAAGCTCTGCTTCGTTAGGAGCAGTGGAATTAGATTTTGCTTTGCGTAGAGTATCAACAACATTAGGCTGCATTGCAATAGATAGCCCCTGCTTCTCAATGTCAAATAAAGAAAGTTCAAATTGGTTCCTTTTTTCAGCCGAAATATTTAGCAATCTGTTACTAGATGAATCTGTTAGATACTTTTTAGATAAATGAACTGATGTAAACAAACTAATCAACATAGGAATCAACATGCAAAGAACAGATATGGCAAAAATCTTCCAAAACAAACCACCTTTAAATCGTTTGCTACTCATACTATTTACCTCCTTGGGGGGGGTTTTTTTATAGTTCACGCTTACTTATGAATTGATTGTTGTACGGAAAAATGTAAAAGGAATGCATATATATTATTCGACAAACAAGCATAGAAATCCTTCTTTGTTTTGTTACCAATTGAAAAAAACAAGACAGGGATTTGTTGGACATACCCCGTCTTGTTTTTATCATCTAGTATTAACTTTTGAACTTTCATTAAAAATGTGCATTCGTTCAACTTTTATTATGTCAACTTCATTATAATTATAACTTAAATCACAGATCAGTTATCTAACATTTATCCATTCCACATATTTAAGGTAGCTTGTCGGAACTTCAAATCCCGATATTGCAGGATAAAGGAATATAAACATTGCAAGAGTTATTGCAAGATAACTGTATATAAATATAGTGGATAATTTATAAGTAATTAGTCCGGCCGACTTGCTGCCAAAGTCTCTTACTACAATCTGCGGTAAGTCTTCTCTCAAGAAATTCAATACATATACTATACACAGTATCAAAAACGGTACCGATGTAAAGAAGTGGTAAATAAATATGCAGCGATCAATCCTAAACCATGGAAGGTATTGGAAAGCAAAAGCCACCAGAAACGGCACTGCTCTTTTATCTTTCTTTGAAATACTTATCAGTATTGCAGCAATAGTACATATAATCCCAAACCAAAATATTGTTGGATTACCCATAACATACATTAATGATGTTCTATTTGGCGGAAGACTCATATTCCTATATTCAAGCAGAGGCTTTTTAATTAATGGCCAAGAATAAGCAGGTGATGCAAAATCGTGATCGTCGGTAAGCTGTGAATGATAATCATACATATTTACCTGATATCTCCAGACTTCCTCAAGGTTATGGTTTTCACCTGGAAGGGTAATTATAGGCAAATATGATGCGGTATATATAATTACCGGAATTATTACAAAGAATATTACACAAGCTAACGAAGTCATTACAAAGTGATTTTTAACCCAAGCCTTTATTTTGTTTTGTCTAGCCACCGCTCCTGTTTTTTTCCTTCTTAAAAGTTTATTATAGCTTCTGTACTCCATTATCTTTGAACTGAAATAAAGAACAGCAAGTCCACCTCCTGCATATACGGCGGTCCATTTACTTGCAGATCCAAGTCCCCAACATATTCCTGCCAACAATAAAGGCAGTAGGCTCTTCTTAAATCCAATTTCATAGGACTTGTTCATGAAACTGTCATACATGAAGTAATAAGCCAAAAGGACAAACAAACAGGCATAGGAATCAATTGTCCCTATTCTTGTTTGTGCAAAGTGCATACATTCAAAAGCTATAAGGAAGGCACTTATAAAACCATATATTCTCTTGCCGAATATCTTCTTTCCAAACAAATACATAACCGGTACCATAGCTACACCAAAGAGGGTTCCCATTATACGCCATCCAAAAGGATTCACCCCAAAAATGAGCATACCTAAAGCCATTATAACTTTTCCAAGAGGCGGATGTGTAGTCTCATAAGGTTCCATTCTGTATATGTGCTCAAAGGCAGTTCTTGGATGATATATTTCATCAAAATACGTAGAGTTCATAAAGTTGTTTTCATAATCTCCAATATCCTGTTCGTCAAAGAGATTTTCAACTGAACCCCTGTCGTTTTTACCTAGCTTTGATGTATTAATAGTGAAATTCTTAATAGGCTCATTGCTTCCTTTTTCAAAAAAGACTATTTCATTTAATGTACCACCGATTCTTTGCACCCTTAACCTTAAGGTTTTCGCTTTAAATGGTGTGATTTGGGACTCCCACATAAATACCTTGTATACATCCTGATTTATGGTAGTTACAGGTTCGTAATTACCATCATCTTTTAAGTACTCAATTCGTATTGAAATATCCCCCACACCATTGTAATAGGCTATCTTCGAAAATTCATATTCACGATCAAAATCTACTAATACAGTACTACCTAAACCAGAGGGTTGCCAAAAAGTCTCAGGGACATTTGTTCCCCCCAAATTGTATAGGGCAACAACAGCATAAACAAGAGTTAAAGCCGTCATAAGAATCAAATCTTTTTTATCTATTTTAAAAGCCTTTCGATTAGGAATATCTTCTTTATCGGCTTTGGACTTATTCTTTTGACTGCCATCTGATTTTGTAGCTTCATTCTTCCCATCTGATTTTGTAGCTTCATTCTTCCCATCTGATTTTGTAGCTTCATTCTTCCCATCTGATTTACCTGACATAGAAAATACGAAAAATGTAATACCTCCTATAGCAACTGCCAAAACAGCTATCAATGCTATAATCCAGCCTTTACTATCGGATTGTTGTGATGGGTCGGTGGGTTGATTATTTTGCTGAGGAATAAAAAAATTATTTATAGCAACACCATCGGGGACATCTGAAGTTTCTTCTATGGATAAGTCATCAAAATATGCAATTCCTGTGCTTTCACCACTATGTCCTCCAACCCCGGCGGTAAATTCCAAGGTCTCCTGTTGTGGGCCTGTCCTTCCATAGATTTCAACGTAGGTCCAGTCATTTGTACCTTTAAGTTCAGGTGTAGAGATAAACGTACCAAAGATTGAAATAATTGCACCCTTTCCCTCTTGTGATACATTTTCGGTTTTTATCCATCCGGACATTTTATATAATGTATTTTCCTTTACACTTACCATTTGGCGAATTCTAGAATCATTTGCAGCGGTATTTGTTATCATAGCACAATTATTGCCTGAATAGGCTTGTTCCGGGTTACTAATCAAACTAACATTCGTTGAAGAATTATAATTCCATTGGTCCCAAAAGGCAAGATCTGAATGACTTTCTTCAAAACCGGGATTTAGAATCTCATTTACACCTTCCGCATAAGCAGCCCCAAATTGAATAAAGATTATTGATAAAACAAAAAGGGCTGCAATCAGCTTCTTAAACATTTACGCGACCTCCTAGATTAAAATTAATAAATATTAAGTATAAATTTCTCAAGAAGTTCTCTACATTTTTCTTTTCGAGAAATTATGTACATCTGTGTATTTGTTGTATAACTCTTAAAACAATCTACTTACTAGGTTTAATATACTTTGTTGACTCTCTACATTTTTGTTGAAATCAATGCCGTAAAATCATTTAAAAGGCTCTAATCTAATTATATATGCTTTATTACTATGTATCAACAAATAAATATTTTTGAACTAATTTATTTTTATAAATAGCATGCTGTAATTTCCCTATATGAAATTTATTGGTTTTTATAGCTATTATAAGTATCAATTACCTATTTAGTCTGAACACTTCATAAACATCTTGGAAATAATACAACAACTGTTCTCAATTGATATATTATGTATAGTGTTAGGAGGAGGGAAAATGCATATGAGAATCACTAGAGTTGAGAAATTTCGCCAATTGCGACAAGAACGTATTAGAAAATTAATTGTTTATGGTATGCTTTTACCGAGCACTTCGATTTTACTTGGCTATATTATAACAGCTCTTTTTATATTACCTCAAATTTCAAGTGCTCCTAAATAAATTTGTTCTATTAGGATCTTAGCTATTTTGTGTGGGTTATTAACATAGATATTACAGAATTTTTGTATTCTGGGATTTTTACATATCCTATATATAATTAAAAAGAACAAAGCTATGAGCCTAAGAGAATGTATGACTTGCTGCGGGTCAAATCAAACTCGTTTCGTCTATATTCTCTATAGCTCTTAGTTTAATTCTTTACATAATATGCATTTTTACTATTGGGAGTTGTGTATTTGTTTTAGTCCACGCATATAAAATCCTTCATGTTAGCAAATTTGCTTTCACCTATTCCAGGGACATTCATAACATCTTCTATTTTCTTAAAATTACCGTTTTTTTCTCTGAAAACAACTATTTTACTTGCAGTGGAAGGTCCAACACCAGGCAATGTCTCCAATTGAGCTTCTGTAGCTGTATTAATGTTTATCATGCTATTCGACGCATCCTCTTGGCCGTTTTCGCTCAAGACTGCTCCTCCACTATCGCTTTTGATTTCCATGCCTGTAAATGCTATATCGGAACTTTGGTTCTGAGTAGGTTCACTTACACTAGAATTGCTATTTTCAATTTCTGTTCCCTTTGTAATAGTGCTTGGATCTATCTTTGGTAATATTTTTAACATAACATTTTCTTGAAGCACATAAGCTAGGTTGATGTTTTCAATATCAGCTTTCTCAGTTGAACCACCAGCTGCTTTAATAGCATCTTCAATTATCTGCCCCTTTATAAGGGTAACAACACCAGGCTTATTGACCTCACCGACCACGTACACCTTTATTTTTTCTATATCTTCGATTGGTTCCACTGTAGAAGTAACTTGAGGAGTACTGCTCACTTGGTGATTCATTAGATCTGTGCTTCCAGATTTACTTATTATTATTTCACTTTCATCCCTGCTAATTAAAAATCCAATTACAGCAGTACTAATAATTAGAGTAGCAATTAACAAAATTAATATTCCCGATTTAAGCTTAATTTCTTTGGTGAATATGTTTTCAGACATGATAATCCCTCCGAAATCAAATATAAATATATATTCTATATCTAACCCTTGCTTTCCTTTAATTTCCTAAGATATTTTTTGCCGATTGCCTACTTTTACTCTTAGATTTTTGGTATACTGTTGTTGTTGTTTTATTAAGGTGATTACAAAAAACAAAGGGTCAATCTCCATTTTAAAAAAATTTGATTTAATGAGCTTTGCGACCTAATTATTGTATAGGCTATTTTAGAATGGGTCTAATCGACTAAACATTTAGTATTACTTTGATTATATATTAAATGACATTGTCCAAAATAAGCCTCAGCATCATTAATATTTTATTTGCAAAATGCTTTATGTTGTCTTAATATAGTTACGGGTATGTTTAATATCAACCTGTAGAATAGCTTAAACTACCAGGTTTTACACATAATAGCATTATACAAATTAGGAGGAACAGATGAAGAAAATTATTATATTTTTATCATTAATTTTTGCTATAAATATAACCCCTGTAAACGCTCAACCTTTAAATATTGAAGCAAAATCATATATTTTAATAGATTCAAAAACTGGGCATGTCATTAGTGAATATAATGCTGATCAAAAAGTTTACCCTGCAAGTACAACCAAAATTATGACTGCAATTCTTGGCATTGAAAACGCCAATGCCGAAGATATTATGACAGTTAGCCAATATGCTATAGATAATATCGGTCCGGGTGGAATGCACATCGGTTTACTTCCTGGTGAGCAGCTAAGGTTCAAAGACCTTTTGAATGCACTTCTTATCAAATCCGCCAATGAAACTGCCTTTGTTATTGCTGAAAGCATCGGGCCTACTCCAGAAGCTTTCTCAGCAAAAATGAATGAACGTGCAAAGGAGCTTGGAGCTACTAATACAAACTTTGTAAATCCATGTGGAATGGATACTGATGAAAAAAGCCAAAGCCATCTTACCACTGCTAGAGATCTTGCATTAATGGCAAGGCACGCTATGACTTTGCCACTATTTAGAGAAACAGTAGGAAAATCCAGTTGTATTATTCCCCCAACAAATATGCACGACGAGGCAATTACCTTGATCTCAACAAATAAACTTTTTAACGATAGATATAAGTCTGAATATTATGATAAAATTACTGGGATAAAAACCGGCTTTACAAATAGAGCACTCCTTACCCTCGTTTCATCAGCTATGAACGAAGATGGAATGGAGTTGATTTCAGTTATTCTTGGATGTCCTACTGACGCAATATATCAATATTCCAAGGAATTGCTCGAATATGGTTTTAAGAACTATTCAGTCTATAACCTTATCGCTGCCAACTCATATGTAACAAGTATATCGGTAGCAGATGCCAGTTTCAATCCAAACCTTGATATTATTGCAGCTAAAGACTTAAGCTGTGTACTCCCAAAGGATCCCGATATTTGGGATAATATTTCAAAGAACATAAAAATAAAAGACAATGTATCAGCCCCAGTGAAAAAAGGAACTGTGCTGGGCTCTGTAGAATTTGTAAAGGACGGCGTCACTCTTGGGGATGTAAATTTAGTTGCATCAAGAGATATTGAAAAGTTGATTCCAACTGAAGTACCTTCCCATAATACTATATCAAAATTTGAAAATTCAATATTTGCAAAAGTGATAGTTACTTTATTTTTTTTGGTGATTGGCTTCTTTCTATTAAGGATAATACTAAAGAAAATTTCAAGAAGTAGACGCGTTAGGTATTTCAAAAAAACTCATTAGTCAATATATAATTCCAACCGCTAGTATTAACTTTTTTTGACACTTCATTTGCCAGACATTTTTTTGAATCACCTTAACCAATGATAGTAGCGTTTAGCATTATTGGATTGGTTATTTTTCAAAAAATAAACTTATATAATACTATTAGGACGTTTTGGAAAACCATACAATATTCGAGCTACAAATCCCATAAAATTAGATTTTAAAATGGCGATTAACCAGTATTCTGTTAAATCAGCTAAGTATATTATGGAATGCCTAAATATATTACTGTTCAAGAGATTATAGAAAAAAAGTGAGGTTAGTTATATGCAAACAAAAAAAACTGAGGTCAGACCCATTAGGACTCTTAAAGACTTAATTGAACAGAGCTGTAGTCTTTACGGTTCAAAAAATGCTTTTTATATAAAGGAGCACGGTCAAGATTATAAAGGAATAACATATAATGAGTTTAAGGGGGATGTCGATGCACTAGGTACCGCACTTCTTAATCTTGGACTAAAAGATAAATTCATTGCTGTCATAGGCGAAAACCGCTATGAATGGTGCGTGACTTATCTTTCAACCGCTAACGGTGTTGGTGTAATAGTTCCTCTCGATAAGGAACTTCCCACAGCAGAGCTAGAAAACCTATTGGGTCGTTCAAATGCTAGTGCTATTGTTTACTCAGGCAAGCATCATGAGCAACTGAAGGAAATCTATAAAAGCGTTTCCAATATAAAATTTTACATAAATATGGATATTGACAACCATATAGATAACACCTTTCTTTCTTTTAAGGCGTTAATATCTGAAGGAAAAAAACTTATTAATAACGGTAAAGTAGAATATCTTAATTCGACCCTTGATGAAAACGCAATGAGATTCCTTATTTTTACTTCAGGGACAACAGACTTCGCAAAAGGTGTTATGCTTTCTCACAAAAATATATGTTCAGACATTATATCCGTTGTTTCTGCATTATATATTGACAGTACTGACTCAGTTTTATCCATACTCCCACTTCACCACACCTATGCCTGTACAGTTGACTTTCTTACCTTCACTTATATCGGTGGATGTATATCCTTTAATGAAGGTTTGAAACATATTTCTAAAAACTTAAAGGAAACTAAACCTACAATACTCATACTTGTACCTCTCATTATTGAAAATATGTATCGTAAAATATGGACTCAAGCCTCAAAGGATTGGAAACTTAAATATAAACTAAAGCTCGGACTTATTATCAGTAATTTCTTGTACAATAATTTAAAGATTGATATACGAAGAAAACTATTTAAGCAAGTTTTAGACAATATCGGAGGTAGGATAAGGCTTATAATAGCAGGAGCAGCTGCAATAGACCCTATAGTTTCAAAGGGTCTACGAAACATGGGCGTTCTAACTTTGCAGGGATATGGACTTACCGAGGCCTCTCCAATTGTTGCAGTTAATAGAGATGAAAAATTTAAGGATAACTCTATAGGTCTTCCGCTCCCAGGGGTAGAGGTAAAATTAGTTAATACCGACAAAGAAGGAGTTGGAGAGTTAATCGTACGGGGCAATAACATCATGTTAGGTTATTACCAAAATGAAGAAGCTACAAAAAAGGTATTGAAGGATGGATGGCTCTATACGGGGGATCTTGGAAAAATGGACGATGAAGGTTTCTTATATATAACAGGAAGAATGAAAAATGTTATTGTTACAAAAAACGGCAAAAACATATTTCCCGAAGAAGTTGAAGCTTATATCAATAAAAGCCCCTATATTATAGAATCCCTTGTTACAGGCAAAGATGATGATGAAAAGAACGAAACTAAAGTATCTGCCCAAATTGTGATTGATTTAGAACGTATAAAAGAAAAACTTGACAACCCAAACCCGTCACAGGAAGAAATATATAAACTTATCAAATCGGAAATAAAGCAGGCAAATCATAATATGCCCCTTTACAAGAGAGTTCAAGATTTTACAATAAGAGAAAAAGAATTTGCTAAGACTACGACTAAGAAGATAAAACGTTATCTGGAATCATGACCACCCGCTTAGTGAACAATGTCATCAAGTTGTGGTGGAATAAATAGGTAATGCAATTATACTAAATAATATTTACAATTAAAATAATATAATAAAAAAGTTAATAAAATTTATAAAAACACTTGACTTTTCAGAATCGCCCGGGGTTGTAAAGTTTTTTGTGTATAGGAATCGGAAATCACATTTCCGGTAAAAATATTTAGCAATAAAAATTATATATTATTAGTGTTATATTATATTCTTGCCAATTTTTTCAGGATCCATACATGACAACATCTTTTCAACTTTTCTCTTTTCAACCTCCCGTAATTCATAAATACAATTTTTAAGTATGTCTCCCATTTATCATTTAAGCATAATATCATTTTGGAAGTCAGCATCATTGCTGCTATTGTATTTGGCACTAAAGTTATCATTCATTTAGTTTATCACTTAATCATCTAATTTTCTACTTATACATTATTTTACTCAATTTCCTCTTCGCTGGATCTTTATAAATTCCTATACACTAATAAAAATTAAACTTTTTATTTTATTAATTACAAATGTAATAATATGTAACAATATGTAGTCAGATGAATAATGAACCAACCAAAAGTTTTTTAGACATAAATTAAGCATTATTACAATAATTCCGTAATTTTATATGGGGAACATTTGTTAAAAGAGTGCAAAAAGTTATAGATTATTAAAGAAATTATATAATTTACCAGAAGCATAAGATTATGACGGAATTTTTAAGAAAATCAACTAGGGTGAAAACGTCGATTTGTAAAATAGTAATAGGGTGTATAGTATTGACAACACCAGTTGCAGTATTAGCAGCAGGTAGGACTGCAGGTGGATATAAGAATAATTCATTTA
>JGI24712J26585_10003663_pt1 | contig 12061 bp, 10 predicted proteins | sample BioPla3DNA2_FD_26585 | JGI IMG/M metagenome (IMG submission 26585)
TCCCTAATCAGCATTAAATTATTAAAAAGGGGCTTTTTATATGTCGAAATAATTATATGTCAAGCCATTTTATATGTCAATCAAATAAATTCCATGTAAATTTATTGAAGCCGGACGAAGCTGTGTATCGTATATCGTGTAATGTTCTCTGTAGGAGAAATTACAAATATTTCAACGAAACATTGGCTCTGAAAACAGCGTCAGGTATTATTATGTGCGTAAGCTTATTAGTATATCCGCTGATTGCAATTAAATGTGCGCTGTGCTAAAATAAATCAGATTGAAATGTATTGGAAATTTGATGAGGTAAACGGATGTCATTTTATGAAAAGCCTGTATGCAGGAAGGTTTTGTATGAAGGTATTATCGTCAATGTCCGAAGGGATGTGGCCGAGCTTTGCAGCGGCAAGCAGGTTTATAGGGAGGTCGTCGAGCATCCCGGAGGTGTTGTGATACTGCCGGTGGACGACAAGCTGAATGCGTATATGGTCAGGCAATTTCGATACCCATTTATGAAGGAGCTGCTTGAAGCTCCTGCGGGAAAGCTTGAGAAAAACGAGAAGCCGCTGGACTGTGCAATCAGGGAACTGAAGGAAGAGACGGGATTGACGGCACGTTCAATAGTTGATATGGGAGAGATATACACATCGCCGGGGTTCTGTGAGGAGGTATTGTATTTATATCTGGCGACTGGACTTTGTGAGGGCGATATGTGTCTGGACGAGGATGAATTTTTAAGTGTCGAAAAATGGCCGCTGGACGATCTGATTGAGCAGGTTGAACAGGGGCTGATATGCGACGCGAAAACGGTTGCGGTGCTCTTTAAAGCGAGGGAATTTCTGTTAAAGCAAAATTGAAAATAACTTCCGCAATGAGTATTGAGTGGTCACCGATGAGACCTGAAAAAAGGGAGGCAATTTTGTGAAAAGAACCGTTCTGGTAGTGGATGACGAAAAAAACATTGTTGATATACTTAAATACAATCTGGAAAAAGAAGGCTATGATGTGCTGTGTGCATACGACGGAAAGGAGGGGCTGGACTCGGCCCTGAACAAGCAGCCGGACCTTATTTTACTGGATGTTATGCTGCCCTACATAAACGGCTTTGACGTATGCACCGAGATCAGGAAGAAGGATAAGCTGACTCCCATAATAATGTTAACGGCGCGGGAGGAAGAGACGGATAAGGTTTTAGGACTTGATTTGGGAGCAGATGACTACATAGTTAAGCCTTTTCGCATAAAGGAGCTTTTGGCGAGGGTAAAGGCAAACATAAGACGCATGTCCCATATGAATGAAGCGCCGGCAGAGGATGACCAGGAGATCATAAAAGTAGGCAGCCTGATTGTAGACATAAGCAAAATGAGAGTTTTTAAAAAAGGGAAGCCGGTAGACCTGTCACAGAGAGAATATGACCTTGTAAAGTATATGGCAAAGGCACCGGGAAAAGTGTTTGTCAGAGAAGAGCTTATGACCGAGGTATGGAATTACGATTATTTCGGTGACGTCAGGTTGGTGGATACGGCGATGAGAAGGCTCAGAAAGAAGCTTGAGGACGACCCGGCCAACCCGGAGTATATTATAACTAAGTACGGTGGAGGATACTACCTGAACGCGAATACCTAGAGACAGGGATACAATGCGCCGGAAGAGGTGAGGAAGCTGAACAGAGGTCTTCATTTCAAGCTTGTTTTAATCATGCTTATACTCATAGTGTCTCTTATGACCGTTGTTTGCGCTTTCCTCGTTCGCGGAGTTCTCAATTACTACCTTTTTGAGTTTTATGACCAGATGAAAAAGGTGTTTACAGACGCCGAGTTTATCTCAGAGCTCAGCAGCAGGGCAAGAGCGGGAGAAAATGAGCTCAACGATATGCTTGCTGCATATAAAGGCCCCTTGGGTATAGACTCGGGGACACGCAATTATTATATTCTGGATGGTAAAACGGGAGAGCTCCTGATTGACGGTGGCAAGCCCTCAGGCGTAGGCTCAGAGCAAGATATTGAGATTACTCCAAATATATTGAAAGCCCTTAACGGAGAAGAGGGATATAAGGGCTCTATAGGCGATAGCTATATGGATTTTGCAGTTCCCATAAAGGGCGGAGAAAACTCTTATATTGTCTACATAAAGGACAATAAAAGCAATGCGCAGGAGCTGAATGTTGAGCTCTTCAAGATCATATTGGAAGCGCTGCTGGTTGGCCTTATAATATCCGTGCTTCTCAGCTTTTTGCTGTCAAAGACCTTAATTAATCCAATTCAGAGCCTTACCCGGGCCGCAAACAGGGTGGCAGCGGGAGATTTTTCAGAAAAAATTGAGGTAACGGCCAAAGATGAGATTGGAATACTTACGCAAACCTTCAACGATATGGCCAATCGTCTGAAGGAGACCCTTGAGGACATCGAAAATGAAAAGAACAAGCTGAGCACGGTATTTCTCCATATGACGGATGGTATCGTGGCTTTTTCAAGGGATGGAGAGCTCATTCACCACAATCCCACAGCCGAGCGTATGCTTGGTATCAAACTTGGGGACGGTAAACTGGGGTTTAAAGAAATCTTCGGCGATATTGTCACAATGAAAGAGGTTTTTTCGTTAAGAAGACCTAACGTTATTCAGGTGGGGAAAGATATTGGCAAAAAAAGCCTTGAGATCTCATTTGCGCCCTTTTCAAGGGGGAATATCCAGAGGGGTGTTTTGGCTGTTATACACGATGTTACGCAGCAGAAGCGCGCCGACGAGATCAGGAAGGAATTTGTGGCAAATGTATCCCATGAGCTGAAAACACCTATAACAAGCATAAGAAGCTATGCCGAAACCCTGGCGGATTCAGACGACAGCCTTCCGGAAGAAACAAGACAGAATTTTCTTTCTGTTATTGTCAATGAAAGCGATCGCATGAATAAAATCGTACAGGATCTCCTTGCCCTGTCCAAATTTGATGCGGGCGAGGTTGTAGTTGATATAAAGCCCTTTGATATTAACCAATCAATTAAAAATATCTATGATATGATGATACTGGATATCAAAAAGCAGGGGCTTGAGCTTATCATCGATATTGAGAAACAGCTACCAGAGATTATGGGTGATAAGAGCAGGATCGAGCAGGTTCTTATCAATATCGTATCAAATGCCGTGCGGTATACTCCCGAGGGCGGAAAGATAACAATTAGTGCGGGAGCCTCTGGCAGTAATATATGGATCAAGGTCAGCGATACGGGAGTCGGAATACCGAAAGAGGATATTCCGCGTCTCTTTGACAGGTTTTACAGAGTGGACAAGGCAAGAACCAGGGCTTATGGGGGCACAGGCCTTGGATTATCCATAGCCCATGAAATTATAACCAAGCACGGTGGGAGCATCCAGGTTGAAAGCGAGCTGGATAAGGGCACGGACTTTATCATCCTGCTGCCGATTGAGGGCAGGTAAGCTTTCGGTTATATTGGAGGGTGAACATGGCCAAGCAGGTTATTGAGCCTTTAAAAACCTTTATTATTGTTCTGCTGCTGGCATCCTCGCTGTTTCTTGCCGGAAAGACAGGGGTGTTCAACGAGCTTATCAGTTCTGTTCCTGTCCTTGAAAATGCCGGGGATTGGATAAGGTCCCTTGGCCGCCAGAACAGCAGCAGTATTGAAGGAAGCATATTTCTGCATGAGGCGGCAAGGCCTGTTGGCATTGTCCTGACAGACAGAGATGGACTGCATGTGGGGGCAATGTATGACCGGGCTGCCATTAACGACCTTTATAACCGGGTCTCGAAAACGTTGGGTGAAGCGCTGGGCTCAGCGTCCGTGCCGGAGGAGGTTGACCGCAGGCAGTGGGAGGGCGCCCTGGGAAGCGAAGGAGTTTATTTCGAGTTCAGCGATGAAATACCCCTTACTGTAGCAGCACGCTGGCTTGGACTTGAAATGATTAATGTCAACAGCCATAGCGCGAAAAGAATTTGCATCGCAAAAAGCGGCGACAGGACAGACATGTATTATATTAGCGGTGATAAAAGGATTTTCAGGTGCAGGACCGCCGCAGTCCTGAGTGGCCTTGCGCCCTTAATGAATTCCCTCATGCAAAAGGAAGTCAATTTTGCCTTTGAACTGGGAGGGGATTTTGAAGGATTGGATCCCAACAGCCTGATACCCAAAAATACTCCCGAAGCCTATGTATTAAAATCGGAAAACTTGCTGGACAATGAAGCTGCCCGGGATTCCGTTTTTTCAGCTTTTCGGATAAACCCTGGCTCAAAAAACACATATAAAATAAACGAGGGCAAGGCAAACGAGGGGGTCGTGTATGTTGAGAACAATGCGACTCTGGAGATATATAAAAACGGTTTGATAGTATATGACAGGGAAACGGACGGAAGAAACGACATAATGCTGCCTTTTGCGCAAAGACCGGCGGATATCGGCGATATTATCGAAGCGGCATGGGAAATGATTGGCTCTTTGCGAGAACATGACAGCCGCGGTGATGAAGTGATATATTTTACCGGCGTAAGCGAGGCAGCATCGGTCTATAAGGTTACCTTTGATTATTTTGTAAACGGCAAGGAGATTATTAACGACGGACATGGGGCAACCGTAACGATGAAGGACGGCAGGATAATAAAAGTCAGTGCTTATTTGAAGAGCTACAGGCTTGCGGGTGAGAAGACGGCAATGTTGCCTGCCAGGCTGGCGGCTGCAATTGCCAGAGAGGGCACCGACGGCAGCCAGCTATGCATAGCTTATGAAGATAATGGAGCGGATNCCCTTGTTCCGTTCTGGTATCCCAAAAGGGCTTAGAATCATATTTCCGAGCCATAGCCCGAAAATATTAGTTATAAGGTCAGAATGGATGCGTTTGGATGCCGTTCAGGGGTTTGAGCTATGAGCATATCAAGAATTAAAACAATAGTCATATTTATCCTCTTAATAGTGAATGTCTGTCTTCTCGCAATATATTTTGTGGATAAATACGATGACATGGTTTTGGGCAACCAGACCAGGAGCGCGCTGGTTGATTTTTTAGAAGCCAAGGGCATTTCCATGAACGAGGACAGGATACCCAATGAGACCAAACGGGATATATATTACATAACAAGAGACATTGAAATGGAGCGGGGACTGGTAGAAGCGGTTCTTGGCTCCTGCGAAGCTATTGACCAGGGCGGATATGTATACCTGTATAAAAGCAAGAACGGCAATGCGGAGTTCAGGAGTACGGGCAGATTTGATATAACCATAAACAAATATCCTACGGGCAGCAAGAGCATCGAGAAGGTGTCGGAGGAGCTGCTGGATTTAATGGGTCTGGACGCAATTCGGGACACCTCGGAAGGTCTGCGTTCCGACGAAATAAAAAAGGTTGGGTATATCTGTTTACATGAAGAGGATGAAGTTTTTAATTGCCGGATAAACTTCACATACCATGCCGACGGGAGAGTTGAGATTAGCGGGAATAAAATTGTCGGAAAAATTGGCTATTTGCGGCAGGCTGATATGCTCTCAATTGCGACTGTGCTTGTAAGCTTTGCGCGGGAAGCGGAGAATACAGAAGGCATAAGCCGGATTGAAAGCATAAAGCCGGGATATATGATGTCTGCAAACGCGGCTGAGCTTCAACCGGTATGGCGTATAATTACCGACTGCGGTTATTATTATATAGATGCGGCTACCGGTACTTTGAGGGTTATATAGCCTGGCAGTTAACTGCGTATTCGAAGCTTCATATGATTTTATAAGGAACACTTTACTTTTGGATGTAATTTATGTATAATGTGTTGATTATGTTAATTAGTTGACACTGTATTGTCAGAATTAACATCCAGAATCCGGTTATAATTTAATATAGAACTATATGATTTCGCAGCCTTTAAGGCTGCGGGGCTTGGAGTGAACTGCTTGAATAAATATGTTATCCATGGGGGAAAACCCATATACGGCGAGGTTACTATCAGCGGGGCAAAAAATGCGGCGGCGGCCATTATTCCGGCAGCTCTCCTGGTAGACGGGGTTTGCCGTATAGAAAACATACCAAATATCAGCGATGCCGCACTGCTGATGAAAATTCTGAAAGCATTAGGTGCGGATATTCGATTAGTAAATAAAAATACCGTGGATATCGACTGTTCTGGATTGTCATATAAGGAAGTACCCTATGAGTTGATGCGAAAAATCAGAGCCTCATATTATTTTCTTGGATCCATGCTGGGCAGGTATGGAAAAGCCAGAGCCTCCATGCCCGGAGGTTGCAATTTCGGAGTGCGACCTATCGATCAGCATATAAAAGGATTTAATGCCCTGGGCGCAAGAGTGGAAGTAAAAAGCGGAATTATTCACGCGGATACTCAGGAGCACGGGATAAAAGGTAATCATGTTTACCTTGATATTGCATCTGTGGGAGCCACAATAAACATCATGCTGGCTGCTGTGCTTGGCGAAGGCAGAACGGTAATAGAAAATGCGGCCAAAGAGCCCCATATAGTCGATGTGGCAAACTTTCTCAACTCTATGGGAGCGGATATCAAGGGAGCCGGAACCAGCCTGATAAAGATTGACGGTGTCTCCGGACTTCACGGCGGCTTTTATTCGATAATTCCCGATCAGATTGAGGCGGGAACATATGTAGCCGCAGTTGCCGGAACCGGCGGCGAGATTTTGATAAAGAATGTAATTCCAAAGCATCTGGAATGTATAACGGCCAAGTTTCAGGAAATGGGCATATATATAGAAGAGCGGGGAGACGCGGTTCTTGTCGGGCGGGACAAGCCCCTTAAAAACGCAAACGTAAAGACCATGTTTTATCCCGGATTTCCCACCGATATGCAGCCCCAGATTACGGCGGTGCTATGTCAGGCTGAGGGCACCAGCATTATTACGGAGGAAGTCTATAAGGACAGCAACAGGTTCAAATATGTAGAGGAGCTCAAGAAGATGGGCGCGCACATACATGTTGACGGCAGGATTGCTATCGTACAAGGTGTGGAGAAATTGACGGGAGCGCCCGTCAAGGCGTGCGACCTGAGAGCTGGTGCGGCTATGGTTATTGCAGGACTCTGCGCACAGGGCAGGACGGATATTGAGGATATCTACCACATTGAGCGGGGATATGAAAATATTGTAAGCAAGCTGAGAGGACTTGGAGCAAGTATTGCCAGAGTGAAGGTAAGTTCCCCGGACGAAGGAGTATTGAGAGAAGTTCTTGCCTGAAGTTTGAGCTTTGCACCGAAAACAGCGTCTTAAACGCAATTGTTTAGGGCGCTTTTTTGAGAGTGTGGCTTTTTGCTTATACTTAACAGGGAATACACTTCACTATTTGGAGTGTTTCCGGTAGCCCGGGCAATCCGGAGCATATAAATATAGAATATACAATTGCCGGGATGCTCCGGCGGAATGGACAGTTACCTTGAATATTTGCACATTTGCCAGCGGGTCCAGAGGAAACTGCGCGCTTGTTTGGCACAAGAATACATACATTTTAATAGATGCGGGCATATCCATGCGCCGAATAGTTAACAACCTGAAAAAGCTGGGACTTGAGGCAGGACAGATTACATCAATATTGATAACTCACGAGCACACGGACCATATCAGCGGGCTACCTATGCTGATGAAACATTTTAAAATTCCCATGTTCGCCAGCGGCGGTACAGCAAGATCCATAGCCCGCAGAGGTGTGCTGCCCGATGGGTATATATCAGTTTTCGAAACAGGGCGGACGTTCGGCGTGGGCGATATGGAAATCTGCAGTTTTGAAACACCCCATGATACTGCCGAAAGCGTTGGCTTCACGCTGTCGGCGGGAGGGCGCAAACTGGCGTTTACGACTGATTTGGGCCATGTATCCCCCAAAGTGGAGCAGGCCGTCATGGGCTGTGACACGGTGGTCCTTGAATCGAATCACGATATAGAAATGCTAAAGGCCGGGTCATATCCATATATGACAAAGGTCCGCATACTCGGAAAAAGAGGCCATCTATCCAATGATGCAGGCGGCGAATTTGCCTCCAGACTTGTGGAAGGAGGGACTAAAAAAATCATGCTTGCCCACTTGAGCAGGGATAATAATACCTCGGAGCTTGCGTTTTCAACCGTTTCCGGCAAACTGCTGGAGGCCGGTATAAAAACTGGATCGGATATGGAGCTGCATATAGCGCCCGCGAACGAAATGAGTCCACTGTTGGATATTTGAACCGGGGAAAACATATAAACGGAGCTTGAAATGCTTAGTATAAAAATCATATGTGTAGGAAAGCTTAAAGAACTGTATTTTAACGACGCAGTTATTGAATATTGGAAAAGGTTAACCAGCTATTGCAGACTGGAGATAGAGGAGATCCCTGAGAGCAGGCATCCTGAAAATCCTTCCCAGGCTGAAATTCATGCAGCTTTATTAAAGGAAGCCGAGGGTATTGAAAGGCGGATTCCCCGTGGGGCTCTCGTGGTAGCCCTGAGCATTGAAGGAAAAGAGCTTGACAGTATTCAGATGGCAAAGTTTATACAGCTTTGCGCCGTTCAGGGGAAAAACAGAATATGCTTTATTATCGGCGGTTCACGGGGCCTTCATGGCAGGATAAAGGCAAGAGCCGATGTAAATCTCTCCATGTCAAAAATGACTTTCCCTCATCACCTGGCCAGGGTAATGCTGCTGGAGCAGCTTTACAGGAGCTTTAAAATTGCGGAGGGCTCAAAATATCATAAATAAAGTCCACTGAAAAAATGCTTTCGCACTATGTATTTGATTGACTGCCTGAATTGATTTGCACATATATTGCTGTTGTTGCGCTTTTGAATTGTTCAGCAGGCATTAAATAATCACAAAAAAGCCGATTATCGGCTGTGACGAGGCGGCATAAGCCGCAAAGTAGGAGGGATGGGTTTATGCTCTATTGTTTTAAATGCGATAAGAGTTATGACGAGAATCTGGAACTGTGTCCGGAATGCGGTGCCCCTTTGGAGCAGGAAGAGGAGTGCTCCGGGGACTGCTCTGCCTGCAGCTCCGCCTGCAACCATGAGCACGGTGAATGCGACGGCTCCTGTGATACAGGCTTATGGCCAACGGACGACAACGGGGAACCGGTGAAGCCGGCCCTTTTAATGACTGTGAAGGGAAACCAGGTAGATTATGAAATGACTGTAAGTCTTTTGCAGTCCTTTGCGGTGCCTACAATCAGAGATTATCCCAATTCAATAAACAACGCAAAGGTTCTTCTGGGATATTCGGGCGCGGGAATGAATATATATGTGCCTGAAAATATGCTGGAGCTGGCAAGAGAGCTGCTCAATACTGAGCCGGAATCTGTGGAGGAGTGAGCCAAAGGAGCGTTGTTGACAGAAACTCCTTTACAGGAGATACCGGCTACATCTCTTGTCTGCAGGCATCTGTTAACTATATGAAAAGTAAAATACCAGCATAGCAAGATTTAATGGGCTCAGTCCGGGAGATACTTTTAGTATCATCGCTGAGCCCTTGGTTGCATATGCTTAATCTTCGCGCTGAATGGAGGATATATGGTGAGCTATATCAAGGAGTATATAAGGTGGCTTGACAGTGACTGTATAACTGATGAAGAAAGACGAGAGCTGGCGGCAATAAAGGAGAATGACAGTGAGATAAAAAGCAGGTTTTTTCGGCCCTTGGAGTTTGGGACCGCCGGCCTTCGCGGAATAATGGGAGCAGGGATAAACCGCATGAACACCCATGTGGTAAAGCAGACGACTCAGGGCCTGGCGGAGCTAATTCTCAGAGGAGGCGGAGAAGCCGCAAAAAGAGGAGTCGTGATTTGCCATGACTGCCGGAAAAACAGCCGGGAATTTGCCCTGGAGGCGGCGGAGGTCATGGCTGGAAACGGCATATTTGTCAGGATATTTGAGGATTTACGCCCAACGCCCGAGCTCTCCTTTGCCATCAGGCACTATGGGGCTATAGCCGGTATAAATATAACCGCCAGCCATAATCCGAAGGAGTATAACGGCTATAAGGTATATTGGGAGGACGGCGCCCAGCTGCCTCCGGAGCATGCGGAGAAGGTGGCAGCCGCCATGGCCGGGATTGATGTTTTGTGCGGAGCAAAGCATATGCCCCTTGAAGAGGCGGAAAAGCAGGGGCTTGTGGAAGTGCTGGGGGAGGAGACAGACGAGAGGTTTCTGTCAAAGGTACTGGAACAGGCAATCGCCCCAGCGGATGTGGCAAGGGGATTTGAAGATTTAAAAATCGCATATACGCCGTTTCACGGAACAGGCTACAGGCTGGTGCCCGAGGCATTGAGACGGGTGGGAGTTCGGGAGCTTTTCTGCATTCCCGAGCAGATGCAGGTGGACGGCAGCTTCCCTACGGTAGGAAGTCCGAATCCGGAGGATGCGGAGGGCTTTGAACTTGCCATTAAATATGCCCGTCAGCAGAATTCGGATATAATTATAGGAACGGATCCGGACAGCGACAGGCTGGCTGTGATGGCGAAGTCAGGCGGGGACTACAAAATGATCACGGGTAACCAGCTGGGAGTGCTACTCCTCAGCTACATTATTGAGGCAAGAAAGAGGAAAAGCGCCCTGCCGGAAAACGCCGCGGCGATAAAGACCATAGTATCAACTGAAATGGCAAGAGCTGTAGCCGAGGCAAACGGGGTATATATGACCGATACCTTTACGGGCTTTAAGTTCATAGCGGAAAAAATCAAGGAATTTGAAGAAACCGGCTCATACAAGGTCATATTCTCCTTTGAGGAATCCATCGGGTATATGGTCGGCGATTTTGTCAGGGACAAGGATGCTGTGACCGGCGCGGTGCTGGTGGCCGAAATGGCGGCCTGTTACCGCCTGCGGGGCATGTCCCTGTTGGATGCTCTGGAGGAGCTTTACAAAAGACACGGATACTATGCGGAAAAGACCGTCAACCTGGTAATGCCGGGACTTGACGGACTTGAAAATATGAAGAGGCTCATGTCATCCCTTCGAAAGGCTCCCCTGAATACAATCGGAGGCAGGAAGGTTGTGAGAGTGCGCGACTATCTTGAGGGCACGGCAAGGACCGCCGGCGGCGCAAGGGAGCCCCTGCCGATAAAGGGCTCGAATGTGCTGTATTTCGAGCTGGAGGACGGAAGCTCATTCATAGTCAGACCTTCAGGCACGGAGCCGAAGATTAAGGTTTATAACCTGGTCAGGGGAGAGAGCAAAGAGGAATGCGCTGAGAAGATTAAGGCCGCAATGAAGGAGATTGACGATATAAAGAAAGATTATATGTAGCTGATAATGGCGGATATTCAAAGCCTTATGGGCCGGAGTATATCACTTGGTATGCTCCGGCTTATGATGTTTTTGGATTACAATGCTTGACCCAGGCACTGCTTCGGTGAGATGCCATCATTTACAGCACCCTGCCTATAGTTTTATGACTTGATTTATTTATCTGAAACAGGAAGGAAAGGGAACATATCGCCCTCAAGGCCGTCATACTAAGATGTTGAGATGCTGGCGCTTCCAGGGGAACTATAGACAAATTGATTATTGGGAACATCGAAATATTACACCTATTTGACATTTAGCCCGATTCAATTGACACCATAAATACCCTGTGCTAGAATGCAAGCGCAAACGGCGATAGCCGGATTTTTTCGGATATCGATCAGCTAAGTGGGTACACCCGCTTGCAGGAGAAAATGTAGCTACTCTGCTGCAAACGTTTGTACATATTAAAAGTCCCTTTAAAGGGCAAAAATTCAAAGGAGGAACACACATGAAGAACCTCAAGAAGACTCTGTCTTTGGTTCTCGTCGCAGTGATGATGCTGGGCATCCTCACAATCGGTGCAGGCGCCGCTTTCACCGACCAGGATGACGTGGACTATACAGAGGCTGTCGAAGTCCTCAGTGCCATCAAGGTACTTGAAGGCTTCGAAGACGGGTCATTCAAGCCCGATCAAATCCTTACTCGTGAGCAGGCAGCGAAGATCATTGCCTATGCAATGCTCGGAAAGACCGCAGCCGATGCTCTCACCACCGGCACCGCTCCCTTCAGCGATGTGGCCGCCACCCGCTGGTCCGCAGGNTACATCACNTTCTGCGTAAACCAGGGAATAATCA
>JGI24712J26585_10003664_pt1 | contig 12050 bp, 11 predicted proteins | sample BioPla3DNA2_FD_26585 | JGI IMG/M metagenome (IMG submission 26585)
CCATTCGGCCTTATTTAATGGACGAGAAGACATATCTGAAGTACCTGCACCTGGGACAGCCGATTACAGAGCAGTACGCCCAAAAGCTGGCCACCCTGCTGGAGGACAACACCTTTGCCCCGTTTCATACATTAATAACCCTGATCCTCGAAAAGAAGATCCGCCTGGAACAGGAAGCGATCTCTTTATTGCCATAATGCCGCCACATTATCGCACGATTGTTATTGCAATATTTCGTTCTTTATGCTATAATGTTCGTACGATAAATCGAACGGGGGCAATAAAATGAACGATACCACAAAAGTAATTACAGCTACCGAGTTTAAGACAAACCTGGGCAAATACCTTGATTACGTAATTGAAGATCACGAGGTTATTATCACAAAAAACGGCAAAAAGGCAGTTAGGCTTACGCCTTATATCACAGAGATCGAACGCTATTTTACAGTTAAGGAAAATGCGCTGGACTATCAGTATGGGGGCAAAAAAGTATCTTATGAAGAATTTATGGAGATTTATGAGAAAAGCGAGCTCAGAATGGAATATATCAACGGTGAAATAGTCCTTTTAGCTTCTCCCGACGCCTTCCACCAGGATATTTCCGGNAACCTGCATATTCTTCTGCGAACATACCTGAAAGATAAGAAATGCAAGGTTTTTTATGCGCCTTTTGATGTNCATTTCTATAAAAAAGATCTCAAAACGCCGGATGTAATGCANCCCGATTTGCTCATTGCATGTGATTTAGAGGATAATGTTAACGAAAAAGGACGATATATGGGTACACCCACATTATGCATCGAAATATTATCAAAAAGCACCCGCTCAAAGGATATGGTAGATAAGCTCAACACATATATGCTGTCCGGCGTGAGGGAATTTTGGATTGTCGATCCCGACAAGCATTCAATTTTGTTATATGGCTTTAAAGACTTTGAGATCGATGAATATACCGGCTATAAGCCCGATGACACTCTGGTTTCTTATTATTTTGAAGGCCTGGAGATTGCGGTAAAAGAAATATTTAACTTTTAAATATAAGGTTTACTGCATAGCCTTAAACAACGAAACAATACAGGCCTTTGTGTATTGTGAGTGAGTGCACATATCTTTTAGAATAGAAGTGGTTGGTTGGCAAGATGCATCCCTGTTGTTCTCTATAAAATATAATTATTGTTCGGTTAAAATTAACGGTCCATCTTTTGTTATCGCTACTGTATGTTCATATTGTGCGGATAACCTGCCGTCGGCAGTTCTTGCCGTCCACCCGTTAGAATCCATTCGGCTGTGCCAGACCCCTTCATTTATCATAGGCTCTATCGTAATAACCATACCTGCTTTTAAAATAAGGCCCTTTCCCGGATAGCCGAAATGAGGAACCTGAGGTTCTTCATGAATTGATGGCCCAATGCCGTGACCGACAAATTCCCTAACAACGGAAAAACCCTCAGACTCGGCATAAGATTGAATAGCATATCCGATATCGCCCAGCCTGTTTCCGGCACAAGCTTTTTCAATACCTTTATATAAAGCATTCCATGTAACTTCCAACAAATGCTTTGTTTTATCCGAAATATTACCCACGGCATAGGTCCAGGCGGAATCCGCCAGAGCGCCATTTAAGTTCACCACCATATCTACCGTAACTATATCACCATCTTTTAAAGGGGTTTTCCGGGGGAAACCGTGACAGATCTCATCGTTAACAGAGGCACAGGTAGCATATTGATAACCCTGATAGCCTTTTTGCTCAGGCGTTGCCCCGCGCTCTTTCAAATATTTTTCAACAAAATTATCTATTTCAAAAGTAGTGATCCCGGGTTCAATTATCTTCGAGATTTCCTTATGGCAGGAAGCCAGCAGCTTTCCCGCTTCATGCATCCGCTTGATCTCATTTTCCGATTTTAAAGTAATCATTGTATTTTCCCTTTCATATTGCATCTGTGATGTAACCGGCTGAAAAAATAACAGCCCGGATAGTTAGTTCCTCGCACATATGCGGCTGATCCTCCGGAGTAAAACCTCCTGGCCTTAAATTCCTGCAAAGCAGGCTTCCGAACTGATTCTCGAACGCCAATGCAAAGCTATAGCATTTATCTGCAATTTCATCATCGGAGTAACTTTTTTCTTTGCCATATATACCTATAAACATGAGAGCACCTTCGACTAAGCCGCATTGCGCCCTGTATTTCCCGGCACCATGCATTCCAATAGCCGCATTTATTACCTGCCGGTTTAGATTTACAACAAATTTTTCTGAAAGTATTTTAAGCATTGTTATTGCGCAATTGTAATCATTAAACCAGTAGTATTCATGTACTCTTGCGGCAATTATTTCTTCTTTCATTAAAACCCTTTCCCCCGCAGGTATAGAGGATACTTGATATTTATACATTGGAACGAGCGTTTTATGGTTTTCATGAGTTCAGGAAAACTATACTAGATAGTATATTTTCAAGAAGAGATGTACCTTTTCCTGCAAAATCAATCTGTAGTAGAATAAAAAAGGAAAAGGAACCTCTCCTCAGTCCCATTTAATTGAAAAGCCGCCAATAAAGGCGGCTTCTTATTATCGCTTACGCTCATAGGAAAAAATCTATAACCAAAAATATTATTCCAAAACAAGAGGGATTTCTACAACAAACATCTTCGAGCCGTCTTTCATGCTCACACTATATAGCTGTAAAACCAGCCTGCCGGCTTCAGCATCCGCAGGAACCGGGATTTCTTCTTCAAAATAGCCCCAGTCCCCCATTGTTGCAGTCGTAAAGCCGCTAGAAAGGACGTTATCATCCTCACTAAGCAGCTCATAACTGACCGTTCCTTCAAATACACAGGCTATCCCCGAAAGGGAGATCGTCCCTTCTACTTGCTCATCCGGTTTGGGGCTGAATATTTTAATCCAATCCGAAGAAGCGACAATCGGCTGTTCAATTGTCTCCATGCCGACCACTTTCATAAAATACCTGTCCGGGTCATCGACGTCTACAAAAGTTAAAGGCAGCTCATTATCTTCCACGATTATCAAGTCAAAGGGGCTGGTGATCATTGTATCCACCGCTTCTCCTTCTTTCGGTGCAGTTGACTTGACCTTTACCTCCAATCCGTCCGGTCCCTCTACGACTTCTTCTACTTGTACTTCATAACCGCCTGAGGGTTTCCTTCCTTCCGTTACCAGCACAAATCTATGACCATCGTAGATTTTTTCCTGCACGGAGGGAATTTCCAGTGAACAATTGATCCAGTTGCTTATTTCCTCCGGCAAACTGTCGAAATACGGTCTATAAAAACCGTTTTTGAATATATTATCCTCCGCAGCATTATCGTTATCAGAAACGGCTTCCAACACTTTGACTTTGTGACATCCGTTAATCTGGGCGGGGTAACTTTCAGCAATTAGACCATTGTAGTAAATCTGGACTCTATCCCCGCTTTCAATATTATCGATTTGGATTTCTACATCCTGAGAATTAATCAGAGAAGCATCGCTGACAGAAACCATAATACGGTCAGCAGATTGTAACTCAGACGAACCCTCTTCAGGTTCTACCAGCAAATGGGTCTGATTGTTCTCAAGGACAATTGCATTAAAGGAAACCTCATCGCTCTTTCCTGAACCAACGCATCCTGTTAGAGCAAAAAGCACTACCATCACACACAGAATCAAAATATATTTTTCTCTCATGAACGGATCCCCCCTGAATATTATCTTTTTTTTTATAATGCTTTTATCTTATTTGACGAAGGTAATATGTTTTTGGTTTCATGATAAGCTAATAACAATTTTTACCGGTAGCAAGTCTAGGGACGGTTCTTGTTCTTGCCTTTTCGGCAAGGGCAAGTATGGGGACGGTTCTTGTTCTTGCTCTTTTCCTCAGATATTTTTCCTTATAGAAGAAAGGTCAAAAATCCTTTTTCTTTAAAATTTGACATATTAATCCAGGCAAGTCAAGAACCGTCCCTAGGCTTGCTTTGCGTTAGTTGGAGGGCGACAAAAAAGGCCGGTGCCAGCAGCGTGCCCCAGAGTCCGCCAAAGGCACAGCAGATGAATTTAACCATGCCGGTTGCAGCGGCAAAGTCCAGGCCGATACCCCCGTGCTGCAGAATGCTCCCCAGGGCGGTTATCAAAATGAAAGGCACCCCCAAACCCAGTATAACCTTCACAAACTGCAGCGGCAGGGGAGCCGATGTTACAGAGCGCACCTTTTCCTTTTCAAGAATATACCCCACGGATGCCCCTGCAAGGTAGCCCAATATCTTAGGCGAACCTGCACCGGGGAGTACCACTGCCAGCACCGCAGGGGCGGCAACGGATATGGTTAAAAGCAGAGGAAATCTGAGCTTGCTAACCCAATCCCGTTCCACAAATAGTACACTGAACCAAATGAAAAGCATCAGGAAAGGCACACCCAGAACAATCCCTCCCAGTACGTCACCCAGGAAGTGGTAACCAAGAACCAGGCGGGATAAACTTGTGCCGGCGGTAACCATAGCCGCCCCAACCCATGCCCACGTCTTCTTGATACGCACCGCGATATAGCCCCAGACCGTTACCGCTGTAAGTGTATGACCGCTGGGAAAGGCCGCGTTGCCGGGATGGGTTACCCCCGGCAGATCCGGGCGTTCCAGAAAAGTTAGCTCCTTAATGACACCGGTGCAGGCACCTGAGGTGAGCAGCACCACCGCTGTCCAAAAACCCAGGTTTTTGTCAACACACCAGAGGAGTATACCTAAAAAGATAATAAAAAACCAGTCGTCGCCGAGAAAAGATAGGCTGCGAAAGAAGTATTCGCAAAGAGTGCTGTCGTTCCATTGATGCAGGGATAAAATGAAATCGATGCTGCGGGTCTGCGGCCAGGCGAAAATTAATATAAGGGCAAAAACAACGGTAATCATCCGACAGATCAGCAGCAAGGCCGCCTCCCTCCTGCGGTTGGAGGAAAAGTAAGGCCTGCTTAGTGGAGGTATATTCAAACAAACCATTCCTTAATAATTATTATATATTTTCATCACGGTTATCCCCGAGCCCATCACAATTCGCCTGAGAAAGGGCCGGTACATGAATGGCGCTTTAAAATTTTTGGCTACAATGTTTAGTTTCAATTTCCCGCTTCTCCTGGAATATGCTTGCAAGCAGTCACGCGGATTTTCCCGCAAGCTCTGGGCCAGGGCCAGCGCGCTTCTCAATGCATAGCTCAATCCTTCAGCCGATGTGGGACTTATCCAGCCTGCGGCCTCGCCCAGAAGGACAATGTTCCCCTCACCAGGGTATATTTGAGCCGGGGACCGGGGGCGGATAATCAGCGCCGCTCCCCTTTTAACCGGTTCCTTTAACTCAAAACCATAGCGAAGAAGTTTTTCCTTCAGCAGGTTAAATTTTTCGCGGGGTTTCCCCTGGGGTGACAGGGCTGCACCGACCAACAAATATTCTTCCTTCGGAATGGTCCAGGCATAAAAATCGGTCAACGTTCGATCGAAGATCACTGAAAAATACGGAAGATTTTTTGGGACCTTAAACCATTCCTGAATGGCAAGGTATTTTTCTTGGTGTATCTGCGGGGCCAGCATCCGCCGCACCGGCGAAAACGCCCCGTCTGCCCCGACCAGCAGCTTTGTTTCCTCAATATATTCCTTTCCGTTATGCTTCAGCCTTAACCTGATGGAGGTCCCTGTCCTTTCAAAAGATTTAAAAAACCACCCGCAGCGGATATCCACAGAAGGTGGGAGCAACGAAACGAGCCAGGCATCAAACTTTTCACGATCGATATTGATATAATGCCTTTGATAATACCGCTCAAGTTTGCTCTGAAAATCTATCGTCCTCACGGTAAAAAGCTGGGGGCCGACCAGCACCTCCCGGGGAACCCCGAGGCCGAGCTTTCCCAGCATGCCCTGGGCATCCGGGGCGATAAGCCCTCCACATAGTTTTGCAACGGTTTTTTCTTTCCGCTCGAGCAGATCCCGGCGCTCGATTAACAGTACTTTACAGCTGTCTCCAATTAACCGGGCCAGCGTCGCTCCTGCCGGCCCCGACCCGATCACGGCCACATCATACACGGCTATCCCCCCGGCATGTCACTTACGTGCAAGTCAAAAAAACGTCCTCAAATTTGAGGCAAGTCAAAGAACCGTCCCTAGACTTGCTTAGACTTGCTTAAATCGACAATAATAATCTGCGGCCTGGCAAAAAACCTCACCGGCGGAGTAATGGTCCCGATCCCGTTTGATACGATAACTTTTGCACCGGCCACCTCCACAATTCCTGTACGGTACTTCTGGCCATATTTTGAAGGTAGGATAGGGGCCCATAAGCCCAGGAAAGTAACCTGGCCGCCGTGGTTATGCCCGGCCAAGACCAGATCGATTCGGTCTGTTTCCATCTCTTCTGCATAATCGGGATTGTGGGATACTAAAACCACAAAATCATCATCTTTTACATCGCCAATCGTCGGTTCGATATCCTGAATATCCTCCAGATAATCCCCGACGCCCCCAAGCTTAATCCTCCCGCCGTTTTTCTCGAGCCAGCAGGCTTCATTGTCAAGAAGCCCTATCCCGGCATCACCCATGCAGCGCCTGGTTAAAGCAGGACCCTCCCAGTGGTCATGGTTTCCGAGTACGCCGTAAACCCCGAGGGGAGCCTCCAGATTCTTTAATTCCTGAAAACATGGTTCTATATAATCCGGGCTTCTGTGGACATAATCGCCACCAAGTAATATAATATCCGGCCGCAGCCCGTTAACCTTGCCCACCAATTTTCCAAGCCTTCCTGCGGAAAAAAACGGGCCGTGGTGAATATCCGTCAGAAAGACTATTCTGGTGCCCTGGAACTCCTCCGGAAGATCCGGGCTTTGAAGGACCACATATTTCTCCTCGAGCAGGAACGGCTCCAGAAAAACATATACCCCCAGGATTATCCCAATAAAGAAAATGAAGCGTATAATCCTCTTTATAGCAACCTGCATCTCATCACCGCTTAAGCAAAGATACTTATTCTAATAAATTATATCCTATTTTATTTAAAGCTTACAATGAGCAAGGATATCATTTTTTAGTTCCGCAAAAAAGCATGATTATATATTCCGCTATATTCCGCCAATTGTCCAATACTCAGGTACCCGGACTAATAAAAGATAAGAACCCATTATTGATTGGGTTCTATCTTTATATCGTAATACTAAGAAGTCTATCCTTCTTTGAAGTATATATATTCTCATCCTGGGCTTTTAATTCAGTTGGGCCAATCAGGCCAACCTACTTATTCTCGAACGGTACCAGAGGATTACCTTCGAGAATTCTTTCCACTTCTTCATACCCCGTCGGGAATGCGTAGTTGTAACGTGCCGGCAGGGCAAAAACATATTTGCTGTTGCGGTCAAGCTCTGTTGGCCCCACGGGAGCCGCGCCAACACTAAATTTTCCCTGTTGCAGCGACTTCCATTGCTCAAGGGTAAAGATCATTATGGGGATATCCTGCCTCGGATTTTTAGAGGTCCACTTGGGATGCCTGATGGAAAGAATCGGACCTCTTTCAACCACCCTGCCGCTTTTCGCTCTCTCCAGGGAAATGCCTTCCCACTGGTCAGTGACAATGGTATAACCTTCCCAGCTTTTCGGCAAGGAAAAGCTAAAACCGTAGCGGGTATTGCGGTAAACAATTGAATTATCCTGCGGTTCGTCAATTACCCTAATTATTTTTGCCTCGGCTGTAACCGGATAGATCATCGCCACGGGATCATCGGTAAAAGTTACTTCAACTTCTACTCCCTTTTTAAGAACACTGTCCCTGAGTTTCTGATCCGTATAGCCGTCATAAATAATCGTATCGCTGCCGATGAGAACGTTTGCCTTATCATAGCCCTTCCTTTCTGCCTTATCATCTTCCACAAAAATGCTCTTAACCTTTTTGTTACGGTCAAGTGTTACTCTGGTGATCTCCCCTTTTATATCTATCCTTTCTTTTACATCAAATTTATCCAGAGAGGATACCAGCCAGTTGCCTTCACAATTGATAATGGTAACATACTGAGTGTCTGTAAACGTCTTTTTTGTTGAATCCGTGTAGGTAAATACTACTTCATACCTGTATGTCTCGCCGTTAACTTTAGATCGCTCATATACTTCAAAACTCTTGATCCATGGAGATGATGTTCCGGTAGACCAGTTCATTTTAACAAAATCGGAATAAGATTCTTCTTTTAGCTCCGGAGTCATCACAGCATATTGCAAGGCACCGTTTCTTGTCTTTACGCCTTCAGCCCATGTTTTTACAGCGGCATCAGGGTCTTTCGGCGCCAGCGCGCTCTCTAAAAGAGATATGCGGGTTTTTTGTGCCTGCAGCTCTTCAAAATTGATTTCAACAGAATTATGTTTTTCATTCCATTTAATTAACGCCCCCAGCCTTTCCGTAATGATGCGGATTGGCACTAATAATCGTCCATTAACAACTTTGGGCGATACATCCGAAAATACTTCTTTCCCGTTAAAATACATTTTAATTGAAGAATGGGCAAATACGGAAGAAACCGAGCATAAAAGCAGTAAAGCGACCATCACAAATATAAATGTTTTTTTCTTCACAAGATACTCCTCCCTTAAAATCAGTAATACGTTATGGTAAGCAGGAATAAGTTTCCTGGAGCCTAAAGAGTGTTTACAATAACCCGGAAAAGCTCACAACAAGAGAAGTCATAAATGAAAGTTGTTCAGTAAAGATTATGCTAAAGAATTACCCGGGATGTAAAAGTTAATGTTATCATCTCCTACTCATGAATTAAAAACGATTAACTATTTCCGGTTCATACCTCATGCCCCCATTGAGTTGGGTTAAACCCCACTGCCACGCCCATTTAAAAGTAATTCACTCCTTTCCGGGTTATTTACCTTTAGACGATAACGCTTTTAAAAAAGTTCCACCACAAACGCTAACAATTATTTCCATTTGATTGGTATTGACTGTGTAAAAAATATGTGATCTAAAAAAGCCGCTGTCAACGGCTGTTTTAGATCAATTATTAAACTTACGTTTTTTTTACGGCTTTGCTGCATTAGCTGGCGAAGATTGTTGGCGTTGCAATAGCCATTCCTATTAAATTGAATCAATAATACCAGAGGCGCTGTATTTCTGTTTGAGCCTAATTATCCTCGCCACGCTCTCATCAATCCGCTCCATTGTCAGTTCCCCGTTTTGCACCGCTGCTATTAACCTGCTCAACACTTGTTCCTGATAATCGCTGCTGTGGCATATTAATAGTACATCTGCCCCCGCCAGCACCGCTTCCTTCGCCGCTTCATCCACAGCATAGTCCTTTGTGATCGCGCCCATTTCCAGGTCGTCGGTAATGATCAATCCTTTAAATCCCAAATCATGTCGCAAAATATCGGTTAATATCTTCCCGGACATCGTTGCCGGTTTTTCGGGATCCAACTCCGGGTACATGATGTGTGCGGTCATTATCGCTTCTGCACCGCTATCGATTGCTTCTTTAAAAGGAACAAACTCAAAACCGTCCAGCCTTTCCCGGCCATGTTCCACTACCGGCAAGTCAATGTGTGAATCCATACGGGTATCCCCGTGGCCGGGGAAGTGCTTGACAACGGGGATAATGTTTTTGCTCTGCAGCCCCCTCATCATTGCTGTACCCAGTTTGCTGACAATTTCCGGGTTATCCCCAAAAGACCTGTCGCCGATTACCTCGTTTTGGGGATTGCTAAAGATATCGAGTACCGGGGCAAAATTCATATTAAACCCAAAAGCAGCGAGTGCTGTGCCTATTTCCTGCCCAACTGTAAAAGAATAATCCGGATCGCCTCGCTCACCAAGTGCTTTGCCCGAAGGAAACCGCGGTGAACCCTTTGGCAGCCGGCTGATCCTCCCACCCTCTTCATCCACCGCTATGAATAACGGCAGCCTGTTGTCTTTATTGACAGCCTTTAAGCCGGCGGTTAAGCTTGTCAACTGATCTTCATCTTCAATATTTCTCTCAAACAATATCAGCCCGCCGATCTGATGCTCCCTGATCATGGACTCTACGTGGTCATCAACCCCGGGGCCTTCAAACCCGACAAAAACCATCTGCCCGATCTTCTCTTCCAAAGTCATCTCTTGGAGCATCTTGAGTATTTCTTTATTAAGCTTTTCTTCAGGGTCCTCTTCATCATCTCCCGGGTTTTTTCTCCCGAAATCCCGGGAAGTTTGTCCCTCCCCCAGGCTTTCTTTATCCCCGGAAGCAGGAGCAGTTCCCTGGATGGTACAGCTTGTTAACATAATTATCAAAAAAAGCCATAAAAAAATAAGCAATGGTTTATTTTTCCTCATCAGCTTTCACCTCACGCTCATAGAATCCGGAACCATTACCTTCTTATATTATAACAGGTTAATTATGCAGAACTAATCATCGTCAACGTCTTTATTGGCTTTTGTTTCACTAATGTTAAGTAAAATGCTTTGACAGATCATCCAGGCCATGAAAAAGATTATAACCGACCCCAGCGGCCATGATTAAAAACCACAATTTTGAAGAGTACGCTGTAGACCACTCGCTTTGATGCGGCAAATAAATAACCCCACTTATAATTATTCCAATTATCTGTAACACACCCGCAATAAGCATTACTGCTCCAATGATCGTCTTTTTCACAGCGAGCCCTTCCTTTCCAGAAAACATTTGCAGGCATTGCGCAAAACCGTTTGCTCCTAATTTCTTATAAATACGTTTATTCGTCTAAAAGTTTCGAAACAGGTTCCATCCGGGTTTATTGTTTTATCTACCATCCTCTGAACGACCTCATTTCTGAACCTTATCTTGATTTCATCCGGAAGCAACTCTAAAAAGGGGACAATGGTGGGTTGGTCTATCCATTTAATTAGATCCTCTTTTGAACTAAAGTATCTGTCAGCGTTTTCTTCCCATATCCTCATTTCCCTAAAATCCTGCCCTTTGACAAGTTCTTTATAGTAGCTTAACTTCGGCATATACCATGGCCATACAAAATTTTTAAAGTACTCCCGGTACGCCGCATCATCAATAACCTGTCGTATAACCTCAAAGAAATAGGAACAGTTGCCGTCTCCAGCAAAGCTAAACCTTATTCGCCCTTTTGCCCGCAATGCTTTTCTGCAGTTATCATAAAGCCTCTGATGGTCTTTAACCCAGTGTAAAGCTGCATTGGAGAAAATTAAATCAAACTCGTTGTCAAAATTCATCTTATTAATATCCATACAGATAAATGACAAATTTTGCTGCTCAATTTCCCTTGCTGTATTAATCATCCCAACCGAAGCATCAATTCCTACTACTTTTCCTTCGGGAACCAGATCAGCCAGCCGCTTCGTCAGTCTCCCGTCGCCACATCCAAGATCAAGAATGTTCTCCGTTCCGGTAAAAGTAAGTTCAGAGATTATCTTATTACCCCACTCCTGCTGATGAGCAGAAGCTTTTTTATATTTTTCTCCATCAAACTCATAATTCCCCATGATACCTCTCCTCTGGCCATCCTCTAGCCTTCTATTGTATTGTTCTATCGTAGGCAATCGTTTCTCGTTTTCCTTAACCAATCAGCGTTCCTTCCCAAAGATAAGGTGCTCCATAATCAACACCGCTAAAACCCCTACCACAAACCCATTTCCGAGAAGAGGCCTCAGAATAACGGGAAATGTGTTTAAGACATTATCCGGCAGAAAGGAGATAACAATGCTCAACATGAGGGGAAGTCCTATCACCAGTCCGTTTTCAAAACGAAAGCCCTCCCGGGTATCAAGAACCATCGTCAACCCCGCAGCTATCTGTGAACACATGATATAGATAAAAATACCGCCGATCACCACGGATGGAATACCGCCTAAAAATGTTATAACCGGCGGCAAAAACGACATAGCCAGCAATAACACTCCGGCAGGGACAAGGGCAAACCGCGAAGCGCATCCTGTCGATGCAATCACCCCGGGGCTGAGGGAAAAATTAACCATACCGATTATGCCCCAGAGCCCCGCCAGGAAATTAAATATCCCTGTAAGTGAAAGCCCCCTGGTAACCCGCCCCGACATATCC
>JGI24712J26585_10003665_pt1 | contig 12050 bp, 6 predicted proteins | sample BioPla3DNA2_FD_26585 | JGI IMG/M metagenome (IMG submission 26585)
GGCACAGGTGCGTTCATAGACCAAATGGCAGCCTTGATGGAAATCGATGCCGAAGGGCTGAATGAACTGGCAAAACAACATACCACAATATATCCTATCGCTTCGAGGTGCGGTGTTTTTGCCAAAACAGATGTGCAGCCCCTGTTAAATGAGGGGGCAGCAAGGGAAGATATTGCGGCTTCAATACTTCAAGCGGTCGTAAACCAGACCATAGGGGGACTGGCTTGCGGCAAACCTATTAAAGGCAACGTAGCCTTTTTGGGAGGGCCTTTGTATTTTTTATCCGAGCTTCGTCAACGCTTTATAGAAACTCTAAAATTAACGGAAGAACAAATAATTTTTCCGGAAAATTCCCAGCTTTTTGTAGCTATAGGGGCGGCGCTGGCAGCCGCGGAAGGAAAGAGGGTATCTTTCAAAAGGCTGGTTGAGAGAGTCAACTCTTTAGAAAAGGAAATAAATCATGAAGTCGGTATATTGAGACCGCTTTTTATAGATACGCAGGAACTGGAGGAGTTTAAAAACAGACATAAGGGACATGATGTCAGAAGGAAGGAATTGGGAGAATACAGAGGCAAATGTTATTTAGGAATAGATGCAGGCTCCACCACTACAAAACTGGCACTGATCGGCGAGGATAATTCTTTACTGTATTCTTACTACGGAAGCAATAGGGGTAACCCCTTTCAATCAACGGCAAATGCCTTAAAAGACCTCTACAGTAAATTGCCGNANGGTGCGGAAATAGTTTATTCCACTGTGACGGGTTACGGAGAGGCATTGCTGAAGGCAGCGCTGTCGGTAGATGCCGGAGAGATAGAAACAGTGGCCCATTACAAGGCCGCGGAACATTTTTTACCCGGTGTGGAATTTGTTTTGGACATCGGCGGGCAGGACATGAAATCTATGAAGGTCAAGGACGGTATTATAAATAATATAATGTTAAACGAGGCCTGTTCTTCGGGCTGCGGTTCATTTTTAGAGACATTTGCATATTCAATGAACCTGAAAATCGATGAATTTGCGGCACTTTCATTGCAGTCCAAAGCGCCGGTGGATTTGGGTACAAGATGTACGGTGTTTATGAATTCAAGTGTCAAACAAGCTCAAAAAGAAGGTGCCGATATAGCGGACATAGCGGCAGGACTCTCTTATTCCGTAATCAAAAATGCGTTGTTTAAAGTGATTAAAATCAGGGATGCCGATGAATTAGGCAAAAAAATTATTGTGCAAGGCGGAACATTTCANAATGACGGGGTCNTGAGGGCTTTTGAATTGGTATGCGGTAAGGAAGTNGTAAGACCGAATATAGCCGGAATTATGGGCGCTTTCGGTGCGGCCNTGATTTCCAAGGAAAGATATNTGGAAGGCATCAAGACTACGCTTGTCGCCCGGGAAGATTTAAAAACTTTAGATATGAAAAGCGAAACCAAGCGCTGTGGATTGTGTGGGAACAACTGTCTTTTAACAGTAAATAAATTCTCCGACGGCAGGCAATTCGTTACCGGCAATCGATGTGAGCGTGGAGCGGGCATAGAAAAGAAAAAAGAAACCGTGCCGAATTTATATGATTATAAATATAAACGTATATTTGCTTATAAACCGTTAAAAATAGAAAGAGCNNAAAGAGGTTCCGTGGGAATTCCGAGGGTNCTTAATTTATACGAGAACTATCCATTTTGGTTTACCTTTTTCACGCAATTGGGNTTTAGGGTAGAACTGTCTCCCNGATCCTCAAAAGTGATATATGAAAAAGGTATAGAAACCATTCCGTCGGAATCCGTATGCTATCCTGCGAAATTGGCCCATGGACATATTATGGCTCTAATAGAGAGGGGATTAAAGTTCATTTTTTATCCCTCTATCACACGNGAAAAGAAAGAGCAACGTAAAGCGGATAATCACTATAACTGTCCTATTGTGGTTTCTTATCCCGAAGTCATAAGAAATAACATGGAAGTATTGAAGGACAAAGATATTTTGTTTATGAACCCCTTTCTCTCTATGGATAATAAAAGAAGGCTCAAAAGACGTCTTTTTGAAGAATTCGAATCTATGGGTATTTCCGAAGACGAAATAAACAAAGCCGTAGACAGGGCATGGCAAGAGGATAAAAAGGTAAAATCGGACATCAGGAATAAAGGTGAAAAGGTATTGAAATACCTTGAAAAGAGAGGCAAGAAAGGGATAGTATTGGCAGGCAGGCCCTATCAGGTAGATCCCGAAATACATCATGGAATTTCCGACTTGATTACATCATTTGACATGGCCGTTTTAACCGAAGATTCCATAGCCCATCTGGGGAATGTGGAAAGGCCTCTGGGTGTTGTGGATCAATGGATGTATCATTCGAGACTCTATGCGGCCGCCAATTTTGTGGCTAGGCATCCAAACCTGGAACTTATACAGCTCAATTCCTTTGGATGCGGACTGGATGCGGTCACTACAGATGAAGTAAAAGAGATTTTGGGGCAATGGGGCAAGATATACACTACATTAAAAATAGATGAAGGCAATAACCTGGGGGCAGCCAAAATCAGGATACGTTCACTGCGGGCGGCCTTGAGGGAGAGGGACAAAAATAAATTTGTTCCCAAAGAAATAAGAAAAAGGACAGGCAGGGTTATATTTACGAAAAAGATGAGACAAAATCATACCATATTGGTTCCGCAGATGTCACCCATTCATTTTCAATTTTTAGAATGTGCATTTAAGGCATCGGGATACGATTTGGATATATTGCCTTCCGTGGACAAGGAAGCCGTGGAGGAAGGCTTAAAGTATGTAAATAACGATGCTTGTTACCCTTCGATCATAGTGATAGGTCAGATTGTGAGGGCTTTAAAATCCGGTAAATACGATGAGAACAACACTTCCGTGATGATCTCTCAGACCGGCGGAGGGTGCCGTGCCACCAATTATATAGGCTTTTTGAGGAAGGCCTTAAGGGATGCCGGGTTCGGGCATGTTCCTGTGGTTTCAATAAATGCCGTCGGCATGGAAAAAAATCCGGGCTTTAAATTTACGCCGCGGCTGCTTCATAAGAGCATGATGGCATTGGTATACGGTGATTTGTTGATGAGAGTTGTTTATAAAATCAGACCCTACGAAAAGATACCGGGTTCCACTAATGTTTTGTATAAAAAATGGGTTGAAATTTGTAAAAAGTCCGTGCTGCAGGATAAATTCGAAAAATTTAAACATAACATCAGAAAAATTGTTAGGGATTTTGATACATTAGAGATAAATGATATACGAAAACCGCGGGTCGGTTTAGTGGGAGAGATTTTGGTAAAATATCATCCTACCGCAAATAATAATGCGGTAGATATAATTGAGGCAGAAGGGGCAGAAGCCGTAATGCCGGATCTGATCGGTTTTCTTCTATACTGTGCCTATAACCAGGATTTTAAATACAGTCATCTTTCAGGCAGTAAAACGGCTAAAGTAATAGGGCATGTTATTATCGAGGCCATAGAATACTACCGTAGAGAGATGAAACGGGCCCTGAATAGAAGTAACAGATTTGAAGCTCCGAAATCTATCAGACAGTTAGCCCGAGGTGCATCCAAAGTGCTTTCCTTGGGAAACCAGACAGGGGAAGGATGGTTTCTGACGGCGGAAATGATAGAATTGATAGAGGGCGGAGTACCCAATATATTATGTATGCAGCCTTTTGCTTGTTTGCCCCCGCTTTATCCAGGGACCCTTGACTTATGCGGCCAAAAGGGTGTATAATGTACTTTAGGAAAAAAATAAATATAAAGACGAAGAAGAGGAAAGTAGTAAAAAGGAAACTGTTCCCAGAGACGTAATCATATGGTGAGAGATTATGACAGTGCTTTTATGAAGATCACCCCGGAGTTAAAGACCTGAAATAACAGTAAGGCCTTTCGTACCCATACGTTACATGGTTCGAGTGATAGGATAGTATTTATGCTGTCCTATAATGAGGGTGGTACCACGACAAATTCGTCCCTAGGTCTTTAGACTTAGGGACTTTCTTTATGACCTAACCCAGTTTTCCAAATGTTTTATTGGAAAACTGATGGTAGGTCAAACGCAACGAGCACCAAATTTATGCGACCGGAGGGAGCAAATAAATTTGTGTTGCGAGACTGCGGAGAATGACCTAACCCAAATGGGGAACGGGAGGTGGGAGACGGGAGGCGGGAAACTCAGGCTCGGGAAATCGGATTTTTTCCAACCTTCAACTTCTGGCTTCTCGCCTCTAGTAAGCGCGACTGCGGAAAATATCGACTAATATAATATGTTAATTTGAATAGGTTAATTTGGTTATTATAACTATAGAGAGAAAGGATGAATAGAGTGAAAGGATTTAAGCCGTTATCGAATGCCCCAATCGCTGAGCGAGAAAGCAAAACAGCCCGGTACTGGGATGATAACAGAATATTAGATAAGAGCATAGAAAATCGTGAAAATCAAAAATCATTTATCTTCTACGAGGGGCCGCCAACCGCAAACGGAGCACCCGGAATACATCACGTAATTGCCAGGACATTGAAGGATTCCGTGTGCAGGTATAAAACGATGACGGGGCATAAAGTAAACAGAAAAGCGGGATGGGATACCCACGGACTCCCTGTAGAAATCGAAGTAGAAAGACAATTAGGACTCAGCAATAAACACGATATCGAAGAATACGGAATAGACAAATTTAATAAAAAATGTAGGGAATCCGTATTTACCTATGAAAAACAATGGAGGGAAATGACCAGGAGGATGGGTTATTTTATAGACTTGGACAACCCTTACATTACACTGGAAAATTATTATATAGAATCCGTATGGTGGATTTTAGATAAATTTTTCAAAGAAGGCTATATCTATGAGGGACATAAAGTTTTGCCATATTGTTCACGTTGTGGAACCGGGTTGGCATCCCATGAGGTTTCCTTGGGATACAAAGAAATAAAAACGGACACAGTCATTGTTCCTTTTAAAAGGAAAGATAAAGATGAGTACTTTTTGGTATGGACAACGACACCGTGGACGCTGGCTGCTAATGTTGCATTGACCGTACACCCGGAAGTTACCTATGTCAAGGCGAAACTGGAAGGCAGACTTTATTACGTGGCGGAAGAATTAGCAAACAAACTGTTGGGCGATGACTTTGAGGTTGTTGAAAGATTAAAAGGTAAGGATTTGGAATATGTAGAATATGAACAGTTGATGCCCTTTGTAAAGGTGGACAAAAAAGCATTCTTTGTCACATTGGGAGACTATGTTACCACAGAGGAAGGCACAGGGATAGTTCATACTGCTCCGGCCTTTGGTGAAGACGACTCTGTCACAGGGAGAAAATATAATCTCCCGGTGCCACAACCGGTGGATCTGGATGGAAAATATACGGAGACCCTCTGGAAGGGCAGATTTGTTATGGATGCCGATGCGGATATTATTAAATGGCTGCATAGGGAGGGCAAATTGTTTCACAAGGAAAAATTTGATCATAATTATCCGCACTGCTGGAGGTGTTCGACACCGCTTTTATATTACGGAAATCCCAGCTGGTATATAGAGATAACCAAACTCAAAGACAAATTGATTGAAAACAACAATTCGGTCAATTGGTTCCCGGATTATGTGGGTGAAAAGCGGTTCGGGAATTGGTTGGAAAACCTGAACGATTGGGCTATTTCAAGGAGCCGTTTTTGGGGAACGCCGCTGAATATCTGGAGATGTGAATGCGGGCATACAACTTCCATAGGTTCGAGAGCCGAACTTATAGAAAGAGCTGTTGAAGATATAGATGAAACCATAGAATTGCATAGACCTTATGTGGATGATGTCCATCTGAAATGCGATAAATGTGCCGAGGGCATTATGACCAGGGTACCGGAAGTAATAGATTGCTGGTTTGATAGTGGTTCCATGCCCTTTGCACAACACCATTATCCCTTTGAAAATAAAGATAATTTTGATGAGTTGTTCCCGGCGGATTTTATCTGCGAAGGTATCGACCAGACCCGCGGTTGGTTCTATTCATTATTGGCTATATCGACATTTGTTATGGGGGTTTCCCCATACAAGAATGTACTTGTAAACGACCTCATATTGGATAAAGACGGTATAAAGATGTCAAAATCCAGAGGCAATACGGTAGACCCCTTCGAATTATTCGATGAATACGGCGCCGATGCCTTGAGATGGTATCTACTGCATGTATCACCGGCTTGGATGCCCACGAGATTTGATATCGACGGGTTGAGAGAAGTACAGAGCAAGTTCTTTACAACGATCCAAAATGTATACGCATTCTTTACCCTGTATGCCAATATAGACGAAGTTGACCCTAGAGACTTTTTTATAGAATACAAAGACAGACCGGAATTAGACAGATGGATTTTATCTAAGTACAATAATTTGGTCAGAGAAGTGACAGATGAATTGGAGATATATGACCTGACGAGAGCAGTGAGGAAAATACAGGAGTTCCTGAATGAAGATCTGTCTAATTGGTATATCAGAAGGGCCAGACGTCGATTCTGGGTATCCGAATTAACGGAAGACAAAAAGGCGGTATACAATACAACCTATGAGGTTTTAGTAGGCATATCAAAATTGACGGCACCATTTGCGCCGTTTATATCCGAAGAGATCTATCAGAACCTAACAGAGAAGGAATCTGTACACCTGGCAGATTTCCCGATTGCAAATAAAGAATTAATAGACAAAGATGTGGAAGAAAAGATGGATTTAGTCAGGGATTTGGTAGGCCTCGGCAGGGCAGCGAGAGATCAGGCTCAGATCAAGGTTCGCCAACCATTACAAAAAATACTGACAAATGGTAAATATGAAGATTTAATTTCAGATCTGGTCCCCTTGATAAAAGAAGAGCTGAATATAAAAGAGATAGTGTTTGTAGAGGATCCCAAAGAATATATGAATTACAGTCTAAAACCGGATTTCAAAGTTGCGGGACCTATATTGGGAAGCAAGATCAAAGCCTTAAGCAAGGCCCTGGCACAGTTGGATGCATCGGAGGTTGTGCCGAAGTTGGAGGCCGGGGAGAGCATAGAACTGGAATTAAACGGGGAGATGACTGAAATCATAAGGGACTATGTGATGATTACAATCTCGGCCAAAGAAGGTTTTACCGTGCAGATGGAAAGCAATTTGTTTGTGATTTTAGATACGACCCTGACTGATGAGTTGATTGACGAAGGACTTGCAAGGGAATTTGTTTCCAAGGTACAACAGATGAGGAAAAACGCAGGGTTTGAGGTTGCAGACAACATCAACATCTACTTCGACGGTGATGATGATGTTGCAAGGGCGGTGGATACACATAGGGATTATATTATGCAGGAAACACTGGCCCTGGTAATCAATGATGTTAAAGATGCAAATTTTGAAAAACAAAATTTAAATGACCATGATACCGGTATTAGGGTGGAAAGAGTCTAATAAATAACTGAGCCGCACTTCTATGATATTTTTAGAAGTGTGGCTTTTGTCTGTTTGAAATACATGAAAACCATGGGGCTATCAAGCTGTGCAAAATTGCACCTTTTTTGTTTTTTTTTCATAATGTTCCATATTTTAAAAACAAAAAAAATGCAAATATCATGTGAAACCGTTGTTATCACTGACCTCCGGCACTTCAAAATTTTACCGGGTATTTAAGAACAGTTTAACGGCAAAATAAATCATAGGAGGTGGTTTAGTGAACAACAAACAAGATTCTAACAATAAAAGGAATCAAAACAGAAATCAGAACCGACAAGATTCCAACGTTAGAAGAAATCAAAATAAAATGAATTTAGAGGCGGCAGAAGAGTTCAATATTAATGACAACCGTTCTGATAATAGGAAAAATCAAAACAGGAATCAAAATAGAAACCAAAACAGACAGGACAATAGAAACAATCAAGGTAATATGAACCTGAATGCAGCGGAAGAATTTAATTTTAATGACGCTAACCGCAATGACAACAGAAACAACCAAAACAGGAATCAAAATAGAAACCAAAATAGGCAAGACAATAGAAACAACCAAGACAATATGAATTTGAATGCTGCACAAGAGTTTAATTTTGATAACAATAATCGCAACGACAACAGGAACAACCAAAATAGGAATCAAAATAGAAACCAAAACAGGCAAGACAACAGAAATAACCAAGATAATATGAACCTGGATGCAGCAGAAGAATTTAATATTGATGATGACGACTTTTCTGACGGCAGATGGAACCAAAAAGAAAGCCAAGTTACACTGAATCGTAATGTTGCCAGAGACAGTCTGGACAAAGCGAAACTGGAAATAGCGGACGAATTTGATGCCAACATCAGCCAAGATGAAAAAATTGATGGAACCATGGTTGAAAACCTGATCCAAAGAGCACAAGAAAAACAAGAGCAAATAGACGAGAAATTTAAAAAGAAATAACACAGAAAAAATAGCAAAAGGGAGTAGTACGGGGTTTGTGCTACCCCCCTTATAAATTTTGCAAAATTTAAAGGTCGTGGGAGTTTCCAACACGACCTTTTTTGTATGAGATTTCTATATGTGAGAATTTTGACACCTTATGTGAACAATAGTATAATGGAAAAATAATCTGCATATCAATACATAGGGTTTGGAGTTGAATAAGATGAAAAATGTAGTAGTTGAAAAATATTTTAAGGATAGGGACCTCCCACACAAGGTAATATACTTGGATGAGAGCAGTGCAACAGTGCCTCTGGCGGCAGAAGCGCTGGGGGTGGAAGAGGCGATGATTGCAAAAACATTGGCTTTTAAATTAAAGGATAGGAATATTGTTCTGGTGACCTGCGGTACGACCAGGGTAGACAATAAGAAATATAAAAAGGCTTTCGGGTGCAAAGCGAAAATGATACCTGCTGATGAAACATTAGAAGTCACAGGCTATCCTGTGGGCGGTGTATGTCCTTTTGCTCTTCCGGATGAGGTGGACATATATTTAGACGAATCACTCAAGAATTTCGAGACTGTGTATCCTGCGGCGGGAAGCGCAAACTCCGCCGTTAAAATAGCACCTGAAGAGATGCTGGAGATAACAGGGGCGGAATGGGTAGATGTGTGCTCCTAGATGTCATTGCTATAAAAAACGTAGGGGAGGACGACCCTGTCCACCCTGGGCAGACAGAATCGTCTGCCCTATCAGAAAACAACATTTGTCATCCTAAGATGGACAGTACAAATGGTACCCACAAAGGATCTCAAGTTTTTAGCTATATTGGGAGGAGGGGTTATATTGAAAATTTACATAAGTGCTGATATAGAAGGAGTAGCAGGGATAGCAGCTTGGGAGGAAGCAAGAAAATCTTCACCTAATTATCCGTATTTTGCGGAACAGATGACCAAAGAAGTAGCGGCAGCCTGTGAGGGGGCTACTATGGCAGGAGCTACAGACATTATAGTAAAAGACGCCCATGCTTCAGCGATGAACATAAATCCGTCCAAGCTACCCAAAAATGTAAGGATAATCAGGGGATGGAGCGGCCACCCCTATAAGATGATACAAGGAATAGACGAAAGCTTCGATGCAATAGTATTTGTGGGCTATCACTCCTATGGCGGTTCGGATCAAAATCCGTTGGCCCATACAATAAGCAGTTCTGTAATTGATTATATGAAATTAAACGGTGAATATTTAAGTGAATTTCTATTACATACCTATCTGGCCATGTATTTAAAAATCCCCGTTGTGTTTTTGAGCGGGGATAAAGGCATATGTGAAGAGGCAAAAAAATTTGATGAAAACATTGTTACCGTGGCCACAAATAAAGGTATGGGCGCCGCATCCATAAGTATTCATCCTGATAAGGCTGTGGAATTAATAAGGGATGGTGTAAAGCAGGCCCTAGAGGCAGATTTAAGTAAAAATAAGGTGGAGTTGCCCAAGGACTTCGTTCTGGAAATAGGCTACAAATACCATGGAGATGCCTATAAGAACTCATTTTATCCCGGGGCCACCCGAAATTCACCAAAAAGTATATTATTTAAAACAGACGATTATTTTGAAATAATGAGGATTACATCGTTTGTGATTTAATTATTTATGTCTATTCCCCCGAACATTGCAAGACATTTTACATTTAGCACGGGCCTATCTTCAGGCGCATCAGTCGGTGCGCTTGTTTTATTGTCCCATCCGCCAAATATCGGTGTGCCCCTTACAATTACTTTCCATTGATTAGGAACCCTCACCTCAATACCTCCGAATGCAACAGTTAAATTCAATAATGCGCCCTCTTCCGCTAAATGGGCATCCCGTAAATCCAGTTCGATACCACCAAATATAGCGGCAATATCCCCACCCTTGAAATTTTTAGAGATACTTTTATCTTTTAATCCGGAGAAAATGACAAAATGGTTGAGGACATCATCGCTATTTTCCGGTATTCTATCTATTGTTTTTCCAAATGCGATAAACAGCCCTATAACAATCAATAAAGCAGGCCAAAAAAACTTTTCAGTGCCTCCCGGAATCAAATTTAAATTGCCAAGTGTAAAGAATGCACCAATCAATATTAGGGCGACACCTGTTATTAAGGAGTATCCCCTAGAAAAAAGTTGGCTGACTCCTATCAGAATCAAAATTACCGGCCAATAAACTTCTATTAAAGTAATAAATTGTATAATTTCCAATCTGTCCAGCAAAAATCCAACACCCAAGATGACCAATAACAAACCTACAAAGGTACGTCCGCGCATTTTTTTACCCCCTTTATCCATATTTGTTTCCAGTATATAGTGGTTTATATTTCAGGTCAAGTGGTAAACGAATACATGGAAATGTCGCTTCAGAAGCGACCACCGGTATTATTTTTTTGCTAGAATTATATTGTATTGGGGTAATTAATTGGTTTCAGGTTCTTGTCACCTATAGGAATAGGCTGATTTGAATATTATGTCGAAACTTGCGAATGATTAGTGCAGGAATTTTGTTCTACTTTGTAGAAATTTATTAAAATAGTATATATTGGTATTTATACTGTCCGGGATTAAAATTATTAAACGTAACTATTCAAATACAATCCTTGTTTTAATGGAAAACCAAATAATAATAACGTTTTAATCCTTGTTTTAGAGGACAATTCATAAGAGTATATTAACACAAAAAATATATAAAAAAAAGCACAGAATATATTGACAAATCTAAAATATAGGTATATTATTACATTAATTCCAGTTTTGTAACCATATAATTATAACTAAGAAGGGAGGGGGTAGAAATGATAAAACAAATACAAAATATAGGTGAATATGTTGAGAAAGTCTATCCGGAAAGAAGCCCGGTTGAGTCTATGGTCAATAGGATCAAATCGGAGGATATGAAATACGTATTAATAGCAAATATNCAAGATGGTAAAGTAACGTATAACACTGTGGATTTTTATAGAAATGTTACAATGGAGGCCCTGTTTTGCCAACAAAGAAGGCTCTTTTTAGGGGGCGGTATGCGTCTTGATTATTATGAACAATTAGATGCAAAAAAAGAACCTAAGGGGAGAAAGAAGTTGAAGGCAGCCTGTGATTTTTGTGAGGTAGGTAGTCACTATGAGGAAATTAAAAATCATATTGAAAGTTATCTACAGGGTCATGACAAAAATACATTTCTTTTAATTANAGTGGANGGCAAAAAACCAATAGAATTGTTTAAACAAAAATTCCTAGACGCAATGTANTCTACCATGTATAAAGAACTAAAAGGCACTAATCATTGCCATCTCTGTAAAAACACNGGNAAAACATACAACACAACGACATATGTATTCTACACTAATGATAAAGAAATTTACGGTAATATTGATGATGCAGAAAAAACGGGATTTGCAATNTGTGAACAATGTCTCAACAGAATTATAACCGGGAAAGAATACTTTGATAAATACTTAAATACCTACTGGCTCGGTAAACAGGTTATGTTTTTACCGCATCATTATGACGAAAATGTTGCTTCTGTTTATGAGACTACAGAAATTAGTGAAAATAATGAACAAACTAATTTAATAAACAAGTTAAGATCAAATGAAGAAGGTGTATTGGATCAAATTGG
>JGI24712J26585_10003666_pt1 | contig 12047 bp, 12 predicted proteins | sample BioPla3DNA2_FD_26585 | JGI IMG/M metagenome (IMG submission 26585)
TATAATATTCTATGATTTTTTTTATGAGGAGAAATAGTATGGATGACAATATAAATCAATTAATACAAGAATTAGCAGTAAAATTTAATACCGAGGTAGAAGAGAGTTTTAAAGCCTTATTGGGAATTGCAAGATGTCCAACATATGATAATGATTTTAAGAAAATACAAGTTAAATTAATAGAAAATGGTTATGATATTGTAGAATGTGCTTTTGAGAATAATCCTTTTAAGAGATTTATTTATTTAACTGATATTAAAAATAAATTCAAAACTGGTTTTCTAGTAGAATTAGATATGACAAATTATATAATTACACGAAAAAGGGTTCGTGGAAAACAAGAATATGAAAGAATAATTAAATCAATACAATAAAGTAAGAGTTAACTTAATGTTAACTCTTTTTTACGTTTAAAAATATTTAATAACTTGTTTATTATATTCTTAATGATAAATTTATACATAAGGAGGAATTAAATTAATGGATAAGTTCGTTTCACTTCATGGTCACTCAAACATGAGTTTGCTTGATGGTATGACTCGTATAAACGAATTAGTGGATTATACTTTAGATATAGGCCAACCAGCTTCATGCATTACAGACCATGGAGTTATGTATAGTATAGTCGATCATTTTCAATATGCTACATCCCATGGACAAAAACCTATAGCGGGATTTGAAGCATATCTCGTCAAAGATCACAAAATTAAAAACAAAGAAGAAGCTCAATCTGAAACAGAAAATAAACGTGAACATATGGTTTTACTCGCAATGAATAATGACGGTTATAAAAGAATTACTAAAATGTGTTCTGTTGGAGCCACTGAAGGTTTTTATTATAGGCCACGTATTGATGACCAAGTAATAGAACAAGTTGGTACTGATGGGGTTATTGGTACGTCAGCTTGTTTAGCTGGAAGAATAGCACAACGTATTATGAAAGATGATATTGAGGGCGCCGAAAAATGGGCTATTTATTATTCCAAATTATTTAAGGGTAATTTTTATCTTGAATTACAACCAACAATAGAACCCAATCAGATTAAAGTTAATCTTGGAATAATTGAAATACACAAAAAGACTGGAATACCAGTTGTTGCAACATCTGACTTTCATTATTTAAAAAGAGAAGATGCTCCAACACATGATGCTTTGCTTGCTATACAATCTCGTAGTTTAATTGATGATCCTAATAGATGGAGATTCCCTGGTGATACGTTCTTTGTAATGACACGTAAAGAAATTTTATCTTTATTCCAACAAAATGGACATGAAGTATTAGATCAAAAAGTTATTGAGACCGCTGTAGACACAACTGTTGAAATAGCTGAAAAATGTAATGTTTCGTTTGAATGGGGAAAAGCATATTTGCCAGTTGTTAATCCTCCAAAAGATAATATAGAATTTAATGATTGGGCAGAAAAAAAGAAAGTATCAAAACCAGAAGAAACTGATAGTATGAGATATATGAGATATCTTTGTATTAAAGGTTTAAAGAAAATGAATTTAACTTCCCAAGAATATAGAGATAGACTTGAATTCGAAATAGATGTTATTAATAAAATGGGTTTTCCGGATTACTTTTTAATTATGGAAGATATTATGAGATTCTGTAGGGATAGTGGAATTCCAGTTGGCCCGGCGAGAGGTTCGGGCGGAGGCTCACTTGTCGCATATGCTTTGGGAATTACACAAATTGATCCATTAAAATATCATTTACTTTTCGAAAGATTTTTAAATCCCGAACGCGGAAAATTGCCAGATATCGATTCTGACTTTTGTATTGAACGTGGACCAGAAGTATTTGAATATATTATTAAGAAATATGGTAAAGAAAATTGTTGTAATGTTGCGACATTTGGACGTTTACAGCTTAAAGCTGTTATTAAAGATTTAGCCAAAGCAATGGATGTTCCATTTGAAGAAGTAAATAATATAACAAAAATGATACCTGATGATATTAAACATATTGATGAACTTAAAGACTTAGAAGAATTTAGACCTTTTTTTGATAAATATCAAGGGATATATAAGCATGCAAAAAAATTAGAAGGTTCGCCAAGACATGTTTCACAACATCCAGCTGGTATATGTGTAACTCCTATCCCTGTAGTCGATTTAATACCAGTTCAAAACGCAAAAGAAACAACTGAAGGTGTAGAACCGGGATTTTTAAGTCAATTTGAAAAAGAACAATGTGAATCAGCAGGGCTAAACGTTTACTGGCCCTTGAAAAGTAGGTTATATGCTGGAAACCTTAAAGCTGCTTAAACCACAACGGAATCAAAGTAAGATATACGTGAAGGTTTGAAAATTAAGCAGATGAGCCGAATCAGAACGGCGATGAAATAGGCAATCAGCAGGCACGATAAGATCCGCCTCAACGACTATTTTTATAACAGTGATGTTATAAGATGACCCTACTAGGTAGAGAAATCTACTGAATGATGTAGTCTGAACCAGGAGTGAAATGACACTCCGTAATCTTTTATTATAAATACCCCTATATTTATAATAAAAGGGGCGACGAAAGTCCTGGAGTTAAGCAGAAATGACTTAGCTACTATTAGTTAAAAAGAAATTGTATGAAATTATATAATATAAGGGTTAACTGATAGTATAACAACCTTGTGTAAAACTTGATATATTAAAACTTAAAAATGTAACAGAAATTCGTTGGCAGTTAAAAGAAATTAATAAACGTTATGGTTTGAATCTCACAGAACAAAGTATTCCATTAGAAGAAAGTCCAGATTTGAGTGAAGAAGAAAATCTTAAAGTAAGAAAAGCATGGGATTTAATATGCAGATGTGACACTTTAGGAATATTCCAAATGGCGTCTAATGTTGCTATACCGGTTTTAAAGAAAGTTCAACCAAGGGACATAGAAGCTCTCTCAGCTGTTAATGCATTTATTCGTCCTGGTTCATCTGGTTTGGATGAATATGTTGCTGGAAGATATGATGAAAATAAGATTAGAAAATTAGATCCAAGATTAGATAGACATTTAGCTACTACATATGGAGCCATAGTTTATCAAGAACAAATCATGTTCCTTATTTCAGAATTGATGGGTATTTCNTTTGGACAAGCTGACTTGTATAGAAGAGCACTTGAAAAACCAGCCAAAGATAAAAAAGGATATGTTAAGAAATTTAATGAAACAGTTGTAAAAATAGCAGAGGAAAGAGGATTTGACCCACAAATTGCAGATCTTGTAAGAGAATTAATTATTGAAAACAGTGGTTACGGTTTTAATAAGTCACATTCAATTGCATACTCAATAATTACTTATTGGACCGCTTATTTAAAGGCAAACTTCCCATTAATATTTTATACTCAAATGTTTAATGGAAACTTAGATAATTTACCGAGTTTTATGGCCGAAGCCCGTAAATCTGGTATAACAATTAATCCTCCTCATGCTTGTTATTCAAAATTTATGTCAACAATTGAAAGTGAAGAAAACAAAGTTATTCGTATTGGATTTAATGCCGTAAAGGGTATTGGCCCTAAAGCTGTTGAATCAATTTTAGAAACACAACCATATAATTCAATTAATGATTTTTTTGAAAGAAACCAAATGAGGTCAGTTAATAAAAAAGTTATTGAAGCATTAATTGGTGCAAGTGCATTTTCTGGATTAGGAATTAATATTGAAAAAGATGATATTCCGGATAATGTTAAACAATTTTTTAATATTGAAGAAGTTAATGGTCAAATGTTTGTTAAATTAAATAGAAAGCAAATGGCATATTGGTATGAAAAAGTAAGAGAGGCCGCAAGTGCTAAATCATGTGCTAACTATCTAATTCCAACTTCTATGATTAAATCTAAATATTTAGATCAATTCCAATTAGAAGAAGAAAAGGAAGGCGGATACGTAGTCCCGAAAGATAGACTTGAAGATTTAGGTATTAAATTTGGACCTACTATAGAACCTCTTAAAACTCGTAAAAAGCCAAAAGGTGAATTTAAAGATAGTCAACCCAAGGTTAAAATATCACCATTTAGAAAACCTTTTGTAAATGAAAATTATCAAATAGCACAATTAAAAGAGACCGATCTTGAATTATATTTGAGAGAAAATGAAGAATTCGGATTTTCGTTTTTACCACACCCATTGGAATATTTAGTTAGCAAAATGGGATTATATGCAGAGGTGGCAGATGGTGAAGGATTAGTTGTTGGTGGAATTATAACTGAGCTAATACCACGTCAGACTGTAAATCGTCGTAAGTATTATTGGTTAATAATACAAACACCAAGAGAAAGAGTGAGAATAACACTTTGGGATAATCAATATAAGGCATATGCACAATATATTCAAAAACAAAATATAGTTAAAGTTCGTGGTATAAAGGGATATGGTGGGATGAGCTGTGAAAGTTTAAGCTTATTCGTTCCAAGACAAAATTAATATAAGAGGGAGATTTTCTCCCTCTTATATTACATTACTTATTAATTGCAATGTATTTTGTTTAAAAATTAAATGCATTTGTTTATTATATATTCAAAATACAATAGTATTTAATTTTAGAGCACGAAAGTATAATTTTATAGGAGTGAGTATATGAGGATTAATTGGAAGGGGCCTATCGAAGACCGTAGGATTAAACTCTTACAAGAGAGAAAAACTTATGGTCAGATAGCTAATATATTGTCTAAAGAATTTGGAATTCCAGTAACATACGATATGGTTCAAGGGCGATGTAAGACAAGTGGCATTACTTGTAAGACTATAAATATGAATACAACGGTTAATGTTGCAGTTACTCCTAATACAAATAACAATTTAAATACATTAGAAACAATGGAAGTAGATTTATCAAATCTCAGTGATTTAGATATTTCAAATAATTGTAATTTATTTCCTGGTGGCGATGACGATTATATTAATTCAAAAATATCACTAACTCCGGAAAAAGCAAAAATTTTAAAAGATTTATATCAACGTTTAACAGATTTAAAACCACGTAAGGTTTTATCTTTATCGGATTTACATTCACCATTCATTAACTTTAAAGCTTGTAATGAAGCTCTTTTAGCTGATCAGGATGCAGATATATTGGTTCTTAATGGGGATGTCTATGACGGATATGCTATGAGCCATTTTGATAAAATTCAAGATGTTGATTTTAATGTTGAATTGGCAAAAGTAGAAAAATTTCTTAGTGTTGTAACTAAAATGTTTAAGTTAGTGGTTTGGGTTGGTGGAAACCACGATTTATATAGATTTGAAAAATTTGTTTCAAAAAATTGTGGTGGGTTAAAAAACTTTATAATGAAGAATGCTAATCCAATGGAATATTTGGCTAAGCAGTTTAATAATGTAATAGTTGTTCCACATAATTGGATAGAAATAGGTGATGTTATCTTCTCTCATCCAGAAGATTTTAGTAGTACTGACATGAGAACCGCAGTTAATACTGAGGTGAGATTACGTTCAGTTAAACAATTTATTCCTAATCCTGATTATAGAGCTGTAATTATAGGGCATACACATCAACTTGGTAAAATAGTTAAGAATGGAATGTTATTAGCCGAACAGGGATGTATGTGCCATTTATACGATTATAAATTCCAAAGACCAGCAAAAAATAGTTGGGTTACTGGTTATGCAGTAGTTGAATTTGATGAGAATATGAAAGTAATTTTTAATAAGACCAATATGATAACAATTGAATAAAAAGAATAAATTAATTTTGCTTCAATGTAATATTTAATTTTATTCTTATTATTATAAATACGAAAAAACTTAGAAAGGGAGAATACTAAATGGATAAGAATTCAATATTGCAAAAAATGGAAGAAATTAGAAATGAATTTCAGCAATTAGAGCAAAAGAAAGTATCATTACAACAAGAAATTATCAAATGTGAACAAGAAGCTTATCGTATTGATGGTAAATACATAGCTTATAATACGATACTTCAGGAATTAGAAGCTGCAGAAAATGTAGAAGCAGAAAATGTAGAAGCAGAAAATGTAGAAGCAGAAAATGAAGAAGTAGAAAAATAATAATTAAAGGGTGGTATTTATCCACCCTTTATTATTTTCCTTTATTATTCATGGAGTCATTAAAAGATATATTACAATATATTATATGTATTTTTATATTGTAAGCATAATGCTGATGCTTATATAGGGGGAAAGGGCGCTAGTAACATGCCACTTGTGTGTTAGCCCTAATTGAATAAAAATTATTTCAACCACTGAACGGCCCGACATAAGCGGAAGGAGAGATGTTGTAGACCGGGTTGAAAAGATATTAATAACTGTAGAATATAATTATGGCGACCGATAGGTACAGTATTGGTGTAAAATAATAAAAATGATAGTTATTAATATCAATAGGATTATACAAAATGGAGTAGTTTTTAACTACTCTTTTTATTTTATTATTTATTGTTAGAAATGCTAATTCTTTAAAAAAGTTATTATTAATTTATTTTTTATTTTTATTAAAAATAAAAAGGAGTAATTAATATGGAATTACCAAATAAATATCGATTGTTAGGATTAGATAATTCAAGATATTGTACAGGTTGGTGTGTTATTGATGTTGAAAATACAAATATGAAACTTATAGATTATGGTTTTTTAAATACAAAATCTATTAAAGATGAAGGAGATACATTGGTTTTTATAGAAAAATCTTTAAATAACATTATAAAACAATATAATCCTAATTATATTGCAGCAGAACAAATGTTCGTTGGAAAAAATAGCGAAACCGCAATGGTTTTATCTCATATACATGGGGTTATGTTACTTACAGCTAAAAAATTAAATATATCCGTCCAATATTATGCAGTAATGACAATGAAATCTTGCGTTTTAGGTGGAATAAAAACCAAAAAAGAAGATGGAACCAAAAAGACCGGAGATGAAATGAAAAAAGAAGTTGCAGACAAAATAATTGAAATTTTTGGAATTAATAATTTTATAAAACCTTTTACAAATGATGTCACTGATGCTATAAGTGCAGCCGTAACTTTTGTTTTAAAACATAAAGATAATAACAATACAATTAATTTAAAAGGTAAAAAAAATAAAAAAAATACAAAAGGTAATAAAAATGAAAAAAATTAGAAAACAAAAAATCAAAGGGGACTAAAAAATAGTCCCTTTTTTATATGTACATTTTGAAAAAATATGATATAATAGTATTATACGGAGGATAAGAATATGTTTTATGCGAAATACAACGATAATTGCCATATAGTAGATGATTTAAAAAGTCTACCCTTAAATGATTTAAAAGAAATGGACAGTGTTATTTTACTAAGTGGAAAAGATGTTGTCTGCACTTCTAATTATTTATTGAAAGATAAAAAGTTTGATGATAGCATTTATAATTTTATAGTTAATCCTGACGAAATAAGTCATAACGATATAAATAATATGACAACATCAACATATTGGAACTATAAAGTACATGAAAAAGAAAGGATTTATGCTTATAATAATAATGGCAAATTAATTACCATCTGTAGTCCTAATAATAAAACCGATGATCTTGGAGATTTTGGATTTATTAATTTAACTGATGAATTACTTAAAAATTATATTGGTAAACGAAATGGACAAATTTATTCAAATAGTTTTAAACTTAAAGAAGATGAAGATAAAAAAGATTTCGATAATATCTGCAGTTATATAACAATACCATTGAATACAACACATTTTATAGCATTAGTAAAGATTATTAGTATATCAACCGAAAGAAAATATTCACAATTACGTGAATATGTTTGTTTTGTTCCTTATACTTCGGAAAAATTTGAAAAAGCAAAAGAATATAAATTAAATAAAGAAACAGCAAGATTTTATTATGCAATGGAATGTGAATCTTATGCTGCAAGAGGACTAAATAAAATTTTCGAGCAAATAAGACCAAATTTAGAAGAAAATAAATATACAAAATTATTTGAGGAGGCTTGTCTTGTTGGTAATTATCGTTTATCTGATTATTTAAGTGATTCTAATAAAGAAGTTAATATTCAAAGAGTATCTTCTTTTTTAAGTAAAGTGCTTAAAAAAAAATTTGATTTGAAAAAATATTACTCACCAGTTTTTAAAATTGAAGATTTTACCTCTTATTATTTTAATGACATATTAGTTACTTATAAAGGTGAAATAATGCATTGTGGTAGCGGGTCAAATTATAATTTTCAAGATGAACATTTCTATCAAAATGGATTAGAATATATTCATAAAGTGCCAGAATTTATGAAAAAAAGTAAAAAACTCCAAACATTATATAAAATTGCTTTTGAAGTTGCGGATTTTAATAGAAATAAAGATGACTTAGATCCAATAACTGGAGATTATTATTGTTATGGAGAATTAAAGAATGATTGTATAACTTATAGAGATGATGAAGGAATAATAGTTAGTTATAGAAGTTCAGAAAAATATTATGCAAAGAAATATGGTTATTTTTTAGAAGTATATTATGAGGAAGCAAAAGAAATTGAAGAACGCATGTTGTTAGCAAAAAAACTTTCTGAAAAAGCATAATTAAATACTGATTTAATTAAAAACTCTCCGCATTTTATTTATAATATTATAAGTTTAATACGGAGGGTTATTTTTATGCCATTCATTTGTTTAGATTGTTATGAAATTTATGAAGATAATATAAAAGAAACAGAAAATAAAAATGGTAATATTAGATGTCCCAAAAGGACATGTTATGGGGATGTCGTACAAATAGATGAATTACTAATCCCTACAATAATTTTGTTAAATAAAAAGGGATATAGAACGAGTTATTGTTGCAGTGGACATTTTACGACGAGTATGTACGAAAATGCCTATATTATGTTTAAACATAATTGTCAACCTCCAACAATTCCTAAAGGATTTAATGGTGAATACAATTTTGCTTCGCAAGCATATGTTATTAGAAAATGGTTTAAAGAAGATGTTGAAAAAGAAAGAGTGGAAAATACTTTAACTACCGCTTTAGAACTTTATAAATGGGCAGATAGTCTTCCAGAAAATGAAAATTGTATAGAGGAGGATGGAGAATGAAAATATTGTGCTTCGCGGATTATCACCTCGGGACAAAAGTTTACGGAAGAATTGATCCAATCACAGGTTTAAATACAAGAGAACTTCAAACGTTAGGGGTTTTAGATGAAATAGTTGATTATGCAATTAATAATAATATAGAGGTAATTATAGCGGCGGGAGATATGTATAAAAATAATCTTCCAACACCAACATTACAAAATGAATTTAACAAGCGTCTTAAAAGAGCAAGTGATGCAAATATAACTGTTTTATTACTTGATGGTAATCATGATGTAAGTAAAATGGAAACCACAACTTCAGCTTTAAAATCATTTGATACATTCGATATTCAAAATGTTGTTCATACAAGATTTCATAAAGAATTTGTCCATAATGGAATTAAGTATGTATTTCTTCCAACATATCATACAAGAGAACAGATAGAAGAAATAGTGACAAATACAACGTATGATATACCCACAATCTTTATTGGACATATGAGTGTCCAAGGAGCATTAATGAATGATTGGTTAATAGCTGAGAAAGAAATATATATCGATCATAAAATTTTTAATCAGCCAAATGTACTGGCGGTGGTAATGGGACATTTGCATAAACATCAAGTATTATCTGAATGGCCGTTAGTATTTTATACTGGTTCAACACAAAGAATTGATTTTAATGAAGAAAAACAACCAAAAGGTTTTGTTGTTTTGGACATAAAAGGGAAAACAGTTAATTACGAATATATTGAAATTGAATCACAAAAATTTTTAACAATTAAATTAAATCTTGTGGGGACAGATAATCCAACCAAAATGGTTTTAGATGAAATTACAACAAAAACCCAAAAGATTAAAGATGCAATTGTAAGAATTAAATTAGATGTTGATGAAACCATTAAATTAGATGAACGAAAGATATATGAAAGTATTTATAATTTAGGGGCAAGTACAGTATTGGATATACAAAAGAGTTTTGAACAACAAAAAGTTGTTAAAGAAGCGGAATTAAACGAACACATTTCAATTGAAAAAGGATTGGAACTTTATTATAAAGATAAACCTCGTTCAAAAGAAAGAATTCAATTGGGCAAAGAAATTATTAAAAAAATAAATGAGGAGTAAAGGGAGGAAAAAATCATGATATTTATAACGGTTAAAATGCCAAATAAGATATTTGATTCTAAGAAAAAAGATTTGTTAGAAAAGGTAAGTAAATCTGTAGCAGAAAGTTTAAATATTCCTGTGGAAAGTGTTGCAATTTTAATAGATGATACTATGTCGGCAGATAATTTTGCCGTAGGTGGTAAACAGTTTGAACCATTGTCTAAACAATTAGAACAAGCATTTACTACTGATACAAAAATGGTTGCAAAAATTCCGCAAAATAAAACAGAAGAAACATTTACAAATGGTACTATTAGTGATTGTATATCGAGTTCTAATGGTTTAACAGATGATCAAAAAGCAGAATTATTTGAAAAACTAATTAGCATAGCAACAAATCCAATTATTGAAGATGATTCCGAAATAACAACAGAAGGTATAGATTATATTAAATTAAAAGAAACATTAGGACAAACTATGGCAAATAATCTTGAAAGCACCTTAAAGAGCCCGCAACTTATGAAACAGACTATTGATAAGTTTTATGAAAAAATTGAAGAAAAAAAAGCGAAACCTAAGAAAACTAGAAAGTCTAAAAAAACAACAAAACAACACAGCGAGGAGTCATAATTTATGAAAATATATTTAGATGACTTAAGGTCATGTCCAGAAGGATTTGTACCCGCTAAAAATTATGAGGAATGTATTAATTTGTTACTTACTAATGAAGTAACAATAATATCTTTAGATCATGATTTAGGGCAAGGAAAGACTGGTTATGACGTCGCTAAATTTATGGTTGAAAATAACATTTTTCCAGAAAAAATCTACATCCATAGTGCAAATCCTGTGGGTGTAGATAATATATATCAACTTTTAAATCATTATGCACCATCAGAAATAGAAATTTACAAGAAGGTATATTAATTATGAGATTATTGGATGAAACAACTCAAAAAGAATTATTAGCTCAATATCCAGAAAAATATCATGAACTTCTATTAAAACAAATTTTAGCCTTGCAAGATACCATTGAAAGTAATTATGAACAATATCAAGCAAGTTCAGATTTTAGAAAAGCGATGCATTTGATGTTGGGTGATATTGTTCAAGGTAAATATTTAGGTATGAATCCTTTTAATGATTAAAGAGTGTGAAAAACACTCTTTTTTATTTAAAAAAACATTGTATATTATGTATAATTATCATGAGGTGATATACATTGCTACCAAGATATCTTAAGGTTAAAAACTTCACATCGTATATTGACGAAACAATTAATTTTGAAACATTTGGCGATATCTTTTGTTTATTGGGAGAAAATGGGGCCGGCAAAAGTTCAATTGTTGATATGATTACAACAGCTATTTTTTATCGTGCCCGTGGGGTTAATGAAAAAGGGACCGGCATGGATAATTTAATTAATCAAAATGCTGATAGTTTTGAAATAGAATTTGCCTTCACTATGAATAGTAATGAATATATAATTATACGCCGTAAAATTAGAAATGGTGGGCACGAATTAGAATTTTTTATAAATGGAATTAGTCAAACAGAAAAATTAACAGAAACCCAAGCTAAAATTAATAACATTATTAAAATGAATTATGAGACTTTTTTAGATACGGTTTGTATAGGGCAGGGTCAGTCCGGCAGGTTTATGCAAAAAAAACCAAATGAACGCAAAGATGTTTTTGTTCAAGTACTTGGATTAGATAAATATGAAAAGTTAGAAGAATATACAAAAGAACTTAAAAGGGGAACAAAACAAGAAATAGATAAGATTACTGATAAAGTTAATAATTTTCAAACTGATATTGATTCTGAAGAACATTACTCCTCAATTATTCAAACCAATGAATCTAAAATTAATAATTATAAAAATATAATTAAAGAAAAAGAAAATGAATTAGA
>JGI24712J26585_10003668_pt1 | contig 12045 bp, 11 predicted proteins | sample BioPla3DNA2_FD_26585 | JGI IMG/M metagenome (IMG submission 26585)
ATCAGGTTAATACTGACTTCGGCAAAATAAATGCTGGGAGCTATGACGATCTATCTTTGTAAGGATAAATAGAAAACGAAATGAAAAAACTGTTTATACTTTTCGGTATTATACTCTTTTGCGTAAAGCTCACAGCACCTCCTATCAACGAGGTTAAGCTATTCGTAACTCCTCCCATCCAGCCTTACGAAAGGCTATGGGAAGCTATGTGCTTTGTCGAAAGCTCTTTCAATCCACTTGCTGTTAACGAGGCAGAACAGGCTTACGGGTTGGTACAGATAAGGCAGGTAAAATTGGATTGGTATTTTGACAAAACAGGTAAGTTATATACACTTCAGGACTGTTTTAACGAATCGGTAGCCAAAGAGATATGGAACTATCACATGAGTCTTTATCCTAACGCAGAGACAGGGGCAAGAGCATGGAACGGCAGATATGACTTGACGCATGATTACTGGAATAAGGTACAAAACTATTTAAACTATCAAGCTATGACGACAGATAATACGAGTTCAACCCTTGCGAATACCACGGAACCCGCTATTTTTTATAGCACGTGTTACCCGCAGTTATTATTTTTTCAATGAACATAGGATTAGTAGATATTGACGGACATAATTTCCCAAACCTTGCATTAATGAAAATTTCGGCATATCATAAAAGTATTGGCGATAATGTAAGCTGGGTAGATATTGGAAACTATGACAGAACATATATGAGTAAAGTATTTACATTTTCTCATGACTACTTAAAAGGATTAGCCAACTATGGCGAAATAATAAAAGGTGGTACAGGTTTTAAAATGACTAATACTTTGCCAACAGAGATTGATCACCTTTGTCCAGACTATTCTATTTATCCAAAATTTACTGCTGCTTATGGCTTTTTAACGAGGGGTTGCCCGAATAAATGCAGTTGGTGTATAGTTCCAAGCAAAGAAGGTAATATACAACCTTATGCAGACATTGAAGAATTTTTACAAGGTAGAAAAGAAGCGGTATTAATGGATAATAATGTTTTGGCGCACGAACACGGATTACAACAGATTGAAAAGATAATAAAATTAGGGATTAAGATAGATTTCAATCAAGGTTTAGATGCTCGAATTATTGCAAAAGATAAAAGTATTGCCGAATTGTTGAGCAAAGTAAAATGGAGCAGATATTTACGTTTAGCTTGTGATACAAAGAGCCAAATGCCATACATTGAAAAGGCACTTGAAAACTTAAACGAATACGGATTGAAAAATTATAGAGTATTTGTTTATGTGCTTGTAAAAGAAATACCAGATGCACTTGAAAGAGTTATGTTTTTAAAAGAAAAAGGTTGTAGACCATTTGCACAACCTTATAGAGATTTTGAAACTAATAAAGAACCAAATTATGAACAGAAAAAATTTGCACGATGGGTAAACCACAAAGCAATTTTCAACACCGTACAATTTTCGGAGTACCGTTAATTGCGGGTAACACCGATATAGCGTCTATGTCGGAAGTTTAATTTATTAATCACCCACCAGTTGGCGGGTATTAAAACACAACAAAAATGAAAACACTAAAATTAGAGGTAGGAAAAACCTACCGAAGCCGGGAAGGTGAGGAGGTGAAAATTACAGGTTGTGATGGAGGGTATTACCAGCCATACAAAGGAACCAATGGTGAATGGTACACCGAAGGCGGCAAGTGGCAATCTTCCCCCGAAGAGAGCCCTAAAGACCTTATCGAGGAACTCCCAGAAACCCGCCACACCTTCGCAATTCCCGGCGGCGTGAAGAAAGTAACAGTGTCGCAGGAAGGCAACCGCATCGTCGTGGAGATGGTGCCGGAAGATGTTGAGCCGAAGCCGGGGGATGTGATGATTAACGAATATGATAGCGTATATATTTTAAAGCCGGCCTTAAATATATTAATGGATCATTTTTACAGGTGGTATTGCCGGGTCGTAAGAATTTACAATCTTGTTCATTTGATTACTATCAAGAAACAATTAAAAACAACAAAATACTGAATCCCAAATAATTAATATTTTAAAAAAATAATTAAAAAAATTTGGAAAATTCTAATAACATATGTACTTTTGATATACATATTTTGGAAAAAGAATTATGAGATTAAAAAGGTGTCATTCAATAAGCGTTTTCATTTTTAAGTTGAATATTAAGTTAAACAAAAGGGCCCGGCTTGCATAACAGTTCTGACATCTCTGTTATAATAGCCGGGTTTCTTTTGTCTTTATTTTTATACTATGGCACGGCCCAATAAAAACAACTTAGAATACTTTACACATGATGCAAATATGCGTAACGACAGAAAAATAAAAGCTGTTCGTGCAAAATATGGAATAACAGGTTATGCAGTGTATAACATGCTGTTAGAGACATTATGTGAATCAAATTTACTCATTATAAATTTAAGCGATGAAGAACTAGAATTAATTTCCGGAGATTTAACCATAGTTTCCGAAGAATTAATTTTGATGATTGACTATTTTTGCAAGATTGGACTACTAAATAGGGTAAAAACATGGTTATTTTGCCCTGAATTAGACAAAAGAGCGAAAATAGTTTTCGACAAAAGAACTAAGGACTTGAATAGTTTACGGAGAGAAAACGGTATTTATTTATCCGAAAACTACACATCACCTATAGTTTCCGTAGAAAAAAGTACACAAAGTAAAGTAAAGGAAAGTAAAGAAAAGAAAAGTAAAGAAAAGAAAAGTTTTTCGCAGAACAAGTCTGCGGATTATATTGACCAAATTATAGACCGTTTTGTACAGGTATATGGAAACTATAAAATCATCTCTCCTGGGAAGGAGCGTGGAGCAGCCGGTAAAATATTAAAAATATATAAACAGGAGTTTCCTGATTCAACAGCAAACCAAACTCTCGATGACCTTGAAGAATATTTTGAACTATGTGTCAACATTGANGACCCTTGGTTGAGGGAAAATATGAGTTTGCCGATTATAGTAAATCAATTTAACAAGATTAACAAAATACTTAGAGATGGAAAATCAATTCACAAAAAGGGAGCGACTCCCAGTCAAATCGCAGAAGCAATCGCAAGAAATTTCGCAATTGACTACGAAGAAAATAGTTAGTAGCATCAGTAAAGTCAAAAAAGCATTCCCTACACTTGAATCGGGTTTCTATGATGTCCTTTGTGAAAGCTTCAAAAGAAATAAATTCACCCCAAAGGAAATGGAAGAATCTGTTAATTTTGTTATTGAACATTGCAAGTACCCACAACCTACAATTGCAGACTTTGTAAATTACAATCCAAAAAGGAACATGCCAAAATATATTGATGATTACGGAGATAGGTATTATCTTGATGTAGAAAGAGGAAAATACTACAACAAATACGGAGTCCTGTACAGATGATAGAACGAAAGATTATAACCGGATTGATTGTATCAACTGATTACCTGAAGGCAATACAGAACATTTGGGACGTGAGCCTTCTTGAGAGTAGTACAGCAAAACGGTTATCACTTTGGTGTTGGGAATACTTTGACAAGTTCAACGAGGCTCCAAAGAAACACATCGAAGGTATTTACTTTTCCAAATCGAAGGAATCAAATCTGTCAAAAGAACTTGCGCAGGACATCGAGGACATTCTTGAAAGCTTGTCCGATGAGTACGACGATACACAATTCAATCTTGACTACCTGACCGATGAGACAAGAAAATACTTCAGTGAACGCAGGCTCAAAATGCATATTGCGATTATTGAATCACAACTATCGGAAGGTAAATTACTCATAGCAGAACAAACTGCATGTAATTACAAACCCATTGCCAATGCATCTGAGAACGATATAGATTTTACTACACCTGAAGTTCTGTCACGTCTTGAAGCAGCTTTTACTACTTCCAATACAACTGTTGTAAAATACCTTGGTCCCATTGGAGAGTTTTTCAAATATCAACTTATCAAGGGCGGACTTGTTGCATTTCTTGCTCCAGAGAAGAGAGGGAAAACTTGGTTGTTAATTGACATTGCAATGCGTAGTGTAAAACAAAACAAAAAAGTTGCATTTTTTCAAGCAGGTGATTTGACTGAATCAAACTTTCTCAAGCGGGTAAGTATTTATCTTGCTCAACGTAGTGATAGGGAAAAGTATTGCAAAGAACATTACCAACCAGTTCGTGATTGTATCAGAAATCAAATGAATACTTGTGATCACGAAGATCGTACCTGTAAGTTTGGGGTGTTTGAGGACCGTACTGAAAAAGAGATTCGTGAGGATTTACAAATAGATGATTACGTTGATGCTTATGAAAAGAATTCTGATTACCGGCCATGTTCTGCATGTGCAGAGTATAGGGAATCCCACAAACATCTTGGAACTGTATGGATAAAGAAAGTAAAATCAGTGAAACCACTATCGTTCAAAGAAGCACGTGGTATTGTAGATAGATTCTTCATTCAACAAAAGAGATACTTCAGATTGTCCACTTATGCGAATGATACACTCACAATCAATCAAATAAGAGCAAAACTTGATGTGTGGGAGAAACAGGATGGATTTGTACCGGACTTGATTGTGGTTGACTATGCAGACTTAATTGTTCCTGAATCGAGAGGGGAATTCCGTCATCAGCAAAACGAAATATGGAAAGGACTTCGACGACTATCGCAGGAAAAAGGTGAACCACTTGTGATAACTGCATCACAAAGCGATGCGAAGAGTTACGAGAAAGATCGTCTTGGGCTGTCTAACTTTTCTGAAGATAAACGCAAGTACAGTCACGTAACCGCCTTCTATGGACTTAATCAGGACAAGAAAGGAAGGGAGAAACGATTCGGAATTATGCGTATCAATGAGCTTATCCTTCGTGAGGATGAATTTGATACTGCAAGAGAGATAACAATTTTACAGAATTTAAGAAGAGGGAGACCTTTTCTTGCAAGTTATTGGTAAAATCATTTTAAGACGTTTTAAGACACTTTAANATTNAAACCATAGNAGAATACCACTTAGGGGGAGAAAGTTCACCAGACGTAAGGAAANCAAGCAAATTTTTGATTATAATGGCACAGATATTAAATCACATTTATGAAGGGGAAGCACTTGAAATTCTCAAAACACTACCTCCAGACTCAATCAATTGTTGTATAACCAGCCCTCCTTATTACGGCCTAAGAGACTATGGGACTGCAAGTTGGGAAGGTGGTGATCCAAATTGTGACCACAAACCAAAGTTCAAAAAGAGTGTATCTGCTACCGTTGGCAACGATGTAAAAGACATTGGTAAGTTATACTATCAGGACGTATGCAAAAAATGTGGTGCTATTCGTGTTGATAAACAAATAGGGATTGAACACACACCTGAAGAGTACGTTCAGAAGCTCGTGGAAGTATTTCGTGAGGTAAAGAGAGTCTTACGCCCCGATGGAACGCTCTGGCTTAACCTTGGAGACTCTTATGCAGGTGGAGGAAGGGGAAAGTATGCCAAAGAGGGTACAGTTCAATACAACGCAATTAAATCAGGTGTAGAGTATGGTGAACCGACAGGCAAGCTCAAAGGATACAAACCAAAAGACATGATCGGGATTCCCTGGATGAGTGCTTTCGCTCTCCGTGCGGACGGATGGTATCTCAGACAAGATTTGATATGGCACAAGCCGGCTTGTATGCCCGAAAGCGTAACTGACAGATGCACAAAGAGTCACGAGTATATTTTCTTATTTTCAAAGAGTCAGAAATACTACTTTGATTACGAAGCGATACAAGAAAAATCAGTGTATGAAGGAATGCGCAATAAACGTGACGTATGGAGTATAAACTTAGAACCGAATCCCGAAGCACACTTTGCAATGTTCCCAAGAAAACTTGTAGAACCAATGGTAAAAGCCGGTTGTCCGAAAGGTGGAATAGTTCTTGATCCTTTTGCAGGTGGAAATACAACCGGCATAGTTGCACGTAAACTTGACCGGAACTTTATCAGTATTGAACTTAATCCTGAGTATGTAAAACTCGGTAATGAAAGAACCAAACAGAAGTTAGGAATATTTTTGTAAAATTTAATTTATAAAGTGATGTCTAAAGAAACCAAAAAAATCGAAATCAAAGAAGGTTTTGATAATTACAACAGAGAAACATTAATAGCTTTTTTTGAAGAACTTATTGATGTTATGGGATTATCTGATGATGAGACCAAAGAACTGCTTGAAGTTCCTCTCGATATTACAGATGAGGAATTATATTCACAAATCAGTGAAGCCATTTCTATTATAAATCCTGTGGAAGATGTATTTAGTAATGATGCTCAGGAAATTATAAATGAATTACTACAACTCAATGGAGTAAAAAGTATTGAAGAGGAAGAAGAAGAAAATGCAGAACAAATTCTTGAAGAAATACAATCTGCTAAAACTCTTAAAGAATTAAAGACCATAGCCAGTAAGTACAGAATATTGAAAGACATAAACAAAAAGAGTCATACTTATCGGTTTAAAGAGGACCTTCGTGACGATATGTTACGGGCATTTGTTCCCGCTCCTGAAGAACTTGGTGATGTAGAAGAAGAACCGGATGTAGAAAAAAATGTGCAAGTTGATGATGCTCAATCTGTAGCTGATAAACTACATGAGAAAAACATTGCATCCAAGCCGGTAGAAGTTATCAGTGAGGAAGAACCTAAAGAGCCGGCAAAGATAAAGAAGTCAACTAAAAAACCACCGGCTAAGAAACCCGCAAGTAAAAAATCACCTGCAAAAGAACCGTCTCCTGAAAAACCGGCTCCTAAAAAAGAACAGAAAGTGGATAAAGTTACTTCACAAAAAGTAATTAAGTACACCAGAACTCGTGCAGTTGCAGAAATTGTAAAAAATAATCCGGATGCAAGTGTAGAAGATATTATAAAATGGGCAGATGACCTATTTGTCGAAAATGGAGGACAATCCAATCTGAGACACTCAAGAGTACAATATAACATAATCAAACAAGTACTTGAAATATTTGAAGTCGTATGAAAATAGAAAAATCAAAACTCCAAGAAGCTCTTCGTATTGTAGAGCCGGGTCTGGCGGAAAAGGAAATACCTTATCTCGAACAGGCAAAATCATTTGCATTCGTTGGTGGTAAAATTATAACCTATAATGATGAAATAAGTATATCACACCCAATAGAGGGATGGGGAGATATTGAAGGTGTAATACAGGCAAAGAAGTTATATGATCTTTTAAGTAAGTTATCTGCAAAAGAACTTGATATATTTATCAATAAGAAATCGGAAATGATTATAAAGGCAGGCAAAGCAAAAGCCGGACTTACTTTACAATCAGAGCTCAACTTACCAATTATAGAATTTACTGATGATTCAAAATGGATGAAATTACCGGATAATTTTATTGATGCTATTATATTTACGTCCGGTTGTGCATCAACTGATTCAGGTGATCCAATTCTGCAAAATTTACATATAAATGCAGATGGTTTTGTTGAATCTTCTGATAGTTTCCGTATAGCAAAATACACTTTAAGTGAAGTTATTGATACGGAAACCTTCCTTATTCCGTCGAAAAGTGCAATAGAAATGACGAAAATAAAGCCGGTTGAATTTTGCAAGGATGATGCTTGGGTTCACTTTCGTACAGAAGCCGGCACTGTATTTTCTTGTCGTATTGTAAATGAAACATTCCCGGACACAACACCACATTTGAATATAAAAGGAAGCCAGTTAACATTTCCTGATAAGTTAAAAGAAGTTGTTGATCGTGCAATGATATTTGCCGAAAGGAAAAATAAATTTAATGAGATTATAACTGTATCAGCAAAGCCGGGCAATTTGAAAGTAAGAAGTGAAGCAGAAAGTGGTTGGTTTGAAGAGGACATCGAAATGGAATATGATGGAGATGAAATATCATTTATTGCAACTCCATTCCTATTGAAGGATATTCTCTCACAAACTACATCATGTATAATCAACAAGGAAAGAAGCAAATTAAAATTTGAAGGAGATAACTGGCAATATATGGTTGCATTAAGAGTACGCTAATGAGTAGATTTTTTACAAAGTCGCAAACACAATCAATAAGTCGACCCGAAGGGAAGAAATTGTCTTGCTATACTTGTGGACTATATAAGAATTGTAAGAGTCCAAGAATGGCTCCCTATGGTAATTTCAAAAAGAAAATACTCAATATTGGAGAAGCTCCCGCAGAATTTGAAGATTCAAAAGGGATTCCATGGCAGGGCAGAACCGGCCGACTCTTACAAGAGGCTTACAAGAAAGTAGGAATTGATTTGTTTAATGATTGTTTGAATATAAATGCGGTTAGTTGTCATCCGAAAGATAACCGGACACCTACAAACATTGAAATAGAAACATGTCGTCGGTTTGTACTTTCCTGTATTGATAAATACAAGCCGGAGATAATTGTTCTCTTTGGGAATGTTGCAGTGCAGTCACTCATAGGATACCGGTGGAAAAAGAGTCTTGGTGGTATTTCCAAATGGAGAGGATGGACAATACCTGATCGGGATTTTGATTGTTGGATTTGTCCTACTATGCACCCGTCTTTTGTAGAACGTGGAGGACCATCTGAAATGACAATTTGGATGAATGATTTGAAAATGATTAAGTCATTAATAGGAACGCAACTTCCTGAGTACGTAGAGCCGGAGATTGAAATAATAGAGAAGTTGGATGTAGTAGAATCATTATCCGGTGATAATGCGATAGACTATGAGACAACAGGGATCAAGCCTCATGCATCAGGACACAGGATTGTATCAGCTGCAATTTCAGATGATGTAAATCATGCGTTTGCATTTCTTATGCCATTTACAAGGATAATGCAGCGTCCATTTCTGAATTTTCTTGCAGATAAAACAATAGGCAAGATTGCACATAACATGAAGTTCGAACAATCCTGGAGTGTGAATTGTTTACGTCAGCCGGTGGAAAATTGGGCATGGGATACAATGTTGGCTTCACATATAATTGACAATCGTGATGGAATTACAAGTTTGAAGTTTCAAACGTATGTACATTTTGGCGTTATTGATTATGCAAGTGATATGGATTCTTATCTAAGGGCGGTTGATGAAAAGAATTCAAACTCAATTAACCGGATTGATGAATTACTAAAACAGCCGGGTGGTGCTGAAATGTTATTGAAATACAATGGACTTGATACAATTTATACTAACAGACTTGCAAAGATGCAAAGATCAGATATACAATTACCTTTTTAAACTATTTATTATGAAAAAACACAAATTTAATATACTTCCTGAGATAAAGGAAGATGATTATAAGAGATTAGAAAGCGATATTTTGTTAAACGGATATGATGTACGATTTCCAATTTATTTATATGAAGGAGACATTATAGATGGATGGGGACGATACAAAATATGTCAAAAGCATAAAATTGTACCAGTATATGAAAACTTTGAAGGTACTCTACTCGAAGCTATCCAATTTATCTTGCGTACTAATAAACGACGCAACCTTACAAGTTCTCAATGGGCAGCTATAGCAAACGAAGCTACTGACATTATCAACGAACTCGAACGTCAGGCGAAGGAGCGAATGTTATCAAACCTGAAACAAGGGAATAAAAAGCCCGTGGGGACAAAAATACCCCCACCGAGTAAAGGTAAAGTCCCTGAAAAGCTGGCTGAAATATTTCCCACAAATCCAACGTACATTAAACAAGCCAAACGCATCAAGCAGGAACAACCGGAGGAGTTTGAGAAGGTAAAATCAGGAGAGAAATCTATTTCACAAGTAATAAAAGAAACCCGACCTCAACCTTTAAAAGATGATTCAAATCCATTCTTTTATCAAACATCAAAGTTGCTTGGGCAAGCATTTGACCATCTTGAGAGGATACTGCAAAAAGAATTCGTTCCCAAAACTGCAAAAGATTTTACTCATATTGATTCTATAAATCACGAATTATACAGATTGGTCCGTCTTGCAGGACAAGCTGGTGTTGACATCAAAACAGTTTGGGAAAGGATGGCTGGCCGTCACGGAGAAGTAATACAAATACCGGAACATCTGAAACGTCCTTCAAATTTAGAGGTTTAATATAAACATTTAAAAAAATGAAAGAGAAAAGATTTAAAACAAAAGTGAAAGCGACTGACAGTTCGCAAATAACCGATCAAACAATCGGTGAGATAATAGAAGCAAAAATTGAGTTTGTAGTTGAAAAAACTCGAAACGAGGCACCTTATATTAATTGGTTGTCTAAGTATTCATTGGTTTGGGGAGGTAAACTGTTTGCATCATTAGAATATGACAATCCATTAAGAGTAGGGTTTGTGAGCAGTTATGATTACAAAAATCGTAGGTATAAACTTTCTCATCTTCCAGGAAGGATGCCTACTGAATCTGAACAAGAAAGGATGGAAAAACTTTATGGGGTAGCTTTGCCTTGGCCTCCAAGAGGTCTATCTGATATAATTCAAAATGCTTTTCGTAAAGTAGAAGATCGTCTTATTGAAAACGATGATATAGTTATTATTGCCCCCTGCAGAGGATACATAGATAGGAATGGCTTATTAGTTGATCCAGCTTGGAACAAAACTGAAGAATGGACAGCAAATATGGTATCTGGATATCTACTGTATCGAACAGATTCAGAAGGGATTTCAGTTGTCCAAAACTACTTACTGAATGAAGCAAATCCTATACTACAAAGGCAAGTTGAAAGGACAAAAGCAACTGCACCCAGATTGAGGGAGAGTAGAATAATTGCTGCTAATTCTGCTGCAATCAAAAGTGATAGAAGATTGCAACGAATAAAATCACTTGAGGTATTACAAACCAAAGAGAATATTGAAGATTGGACTAATTTACTTGCTTTGAAAGCGAGTGAGGAAGAAGCAGATAACGAAGAATAAATTAATTGAGGGACGTTTTTATTATGTTATTAAATCCAAAATCAGAAGAAGCTTATAATTTATTCCACGAAGGAATACTAGCACTTTCTCATGCAGAGGAAGCCGGTATCCGTGTTGATATGGACTATGTAAACAGGCAGTGTAAAATCCTTGACCGGAAAATGAAAGACCTCGAAGCAGAATTCAAAGAAAGCCGGTTATTCAAACACTGGGAACACGTATCCAAAGGAAAGGTAAATATCAATAGTGATGCTCAACTAAGGCATTTTCTATATGATATAAAGAAACTAACACCTGCAAAACTAACTGAATCAGGTCTTGGTTCTACCGATGAAGAATCCCTCGTTGCACTCGATGTACCTGAACTTCTGAAGCTGATTGATATTAAGAAGCTCAAGAAAACACGGGATTACCTCGAAGGTTATGCAAGAGAACAGGTTGATGGTTACATTCATCCTAACTTCAACCTGCATCTTGTAAAGACTTACAGGTCAAGTAGTTCAAATCCAAACCTGCAAAACGTACCCAAAAGGGATGATGATCAAATGAAAACATGTCGTGGAGCATTATATCCACGTCCAGGGCATCAGTTTGTTGAGATTGACTTTAAGTCTATTGAGGTGTCTATTAGTTGTGCTTATCATAAGGATTCCACTATGATTCGGTACATGAAGAACAAAGATTCCGATATGCACGCTGATATGGCAAAACAAATTTTCATAATTGATAAAATTGATAAATCCAATCCAACGCATGCCATACTTCGTCAAAGTGCAAAGAATGGATTTGTGTTCCCTGAATTCTATGGTGATTACTATGTTGATTGTGCAAAGATTATTTGTGGATGGGCTAAACTCCCAATAGGTAAATGGACTACCGGCATGGGTATTGAGCTTGATACAAGTGCATTTACAATATCAGATCATCTTATTGCAAAGGGGATTAATTCTTACAAGAAGTTTGAAAGTCACATAGAAGAAGTTGAAGATGATTTTTGGAGTAGCCGGTTTGGAGAGTATGCCGATTGGAGAAAACGATGGTGGACAGTATATCAGAAATATGGGTACATTGATTTACTAACCGGCTTTCGTTGTAGTGGTGTAATGGATATGAAGAACTGTGTAAATTACCCAATTCAGGGAACCAGTTTCCATTGCTTATTATGGTCATTTATAC